>ERZ869936.151-NODE-151-length-88227-cov-18.312299_pt1 | contig 88227 bp, 119 predicted proteins | sample MGYA00520876_ERZ869936 | MGnify/ENA primary metagenome ERZ869936 (study PRJEB32218, sample SAMN09650985) | biofilter metagenome | isolation source: enrty point of leading RO module | place: Saudi Arabia: Thuwal, RO plant located on Red Sea | collected 2016-02-17 ... | reverse complement strand
CGTCAGGAGACGATCGGCGATATGCACTCAATGTGGAGGACGGAACGATGATGGTTCTGCAAAATAACTTCACTGCGTTCTATTGATCCACTTGGTGCGGATACATATTCGGAACGGAGCCTGTGATGCTCTGCTTACTGACGATTATCGTCACCGCTGACCCGCAACTGACGATCATCGTCTCCGCGCCGTGGGAAGACTGCCCGGCGTCGGCGTTCGTCCGCGATGCGTTTGAGGAGACTCCCGAGGGATTCTGCGAGCGGTTCCCGTCCGTCGCCGGAATTGAGTCCTACGGTGACGAGCTTGAGGCGTTGCGTGAGGCGTGCGAGCCGTGGGAGATCGTGACGTGGGAGGAAATCGGTTTGCCGGCGTCGTGTGAGGGGTTGCCGGCGTGGACGATCGACGACGAGCGAGGGGCGTTCCGCATGACACCGATCCGACGGGATGTTCTGCTGGGTTATCACCCCGATGTGTTGGAGAACCTTGCGTACGTGCAGGCGATCTGTGCGCGGGCTTACGAGGCACTGGCAGAGAGTGATGAAAGATCTAACGACTTTGACGATCAGACGTACGTACATGGACGGGATAAATGGTTCCGCCGGGTACATGACAACTGCCTGCAAGCCGACGGGAGGGCCGTGACGTTCTCCCGGTGGGAGCCGATCGTTGAGCCGTGGCCTCCTGTGACAGTCCCCCTCGGCTGGAGACGGACGCTGCACGATCGGGTGAGGTACGACCGGGAGACCAACACGACGGACAAGCGGTCTCAGCACGTCAAATACGAGCCGGACTGGGACGCCGTGCGCCGGGCGTACGACATGGGCGCTGGTGTAATCGAGGTGGACTGATGGCGCGACACACGACCAAACACCTACCGGCGCCGGAAGAGATCGCGCGTGAGTGCGAGCAGATACGCCGCGAGCGCCTCAAGAGCAAGGCCGACGATTCCCACGGCGGGAGCAACGAACCGTTCCACAAACCGCAGTCCCGTATACATTGTGATGTCCGACCGGACGATTGAAGTGGGCCAGGTCGTGCGCCTGAAGCATACCGTCCGTCGCGCCGACGGTGCGATCTTTCACACCGCCACTACTACCGCTCGAAAAAGACCCGACTGTTCCACCAACCGCGCCGAAAAAAGGAAGACTGACTGATGCAACGCTACAGCTTGTCGTCGCAACGTCCCGAACACAATCACTACGGCGCCTACGTCAAGCTCACGGACGTGCAGGCACTGCTCCGCAAGATCGCCGACGACGCCAGCCCCTCCACAACCGCCGGACAGTTGCTCGTCTCAGAATCTGTGCTCGACAAGGCGTACGAGGAAGCCGGACTCAACCGTCAAGGAGCCACCTGATGCCAGCGCCCGAAACCCTCTGGACCGACGCCGAAATCGACCTGCTCGGCACAGACACCGACCGCGCCGTCGCCGCGCAGACCGGACGCACCGAGACCGCGGTGCGCATGAAGCGCCGCGAACTCGGCATCGCCGCCCACGCGAGAAACGACCCCCGCCACTGGACGAAGCGCGAGATCAAGCTGCTCGGAACAATGCCCGACCGGGAAGTCGCCCAGCGCCTCGGCTGCACGCGACTCACCGTCATCCGCAAGCGCAAAGAACTCGAAATCGAAGCCTTCGCCCCGGAGTGCGCGCCGAAGGCGTTTCGGTGAGCGTCAGAACAGGGTCAACTGACGCTCCCCCGGCGGGGCGAACCGGCGCATGCTTTCGGGCAACTGCACCCGCTCCATCACCGCTTCCAGCCGCCGCAACTGATTGCGGTAGTGGAGCCACACCCGCTTGATGCCGCTGCCCTCGATAATCTTTCCCGCGTCCTCGTCCGCCCACAGATTGATCCCGATGCGGCGGATCGTCTGCGGAGTGACCGCCGGGCGGATGCCGCAATGGGCCGACATGACGCGCAGTTCGCGGCGGTCTGAACGTCTGCCTTTGAAATGTTCGCGTAACCGCAATCTTGACGACCGGCAACTGAGTGGTCATCATGGACGCCATGCACTGTCTCCAGAAAAACATCCGGCTGCTACTGCGAGCGCGGGGAATGACTCAGCGCCAGTTGGCTGACGCATGCGACATTGCCGCGCCGAACCTGAACCGCATCCTCAACGGTGGCGAGCGCGTGACGATCGACCGTGCAGACCGCATCGCCCGAGCGTTCGGAATTTCCCTGTCTGACCTGCTGGATGAAAATCTTGAAAAAATGTTGGCTCTTACCGCTTGACCGGCGGTTGTAGCATACGCTAACGTTCAAGCCGTCGGGGGCGTCAGAACTCCCGGCGGTTAATTCTTGGGACTTGCCGTTCTCGCCCAATCTGGCGACCGGCACAACAGGACGCACGGATGCTCGCACGATGCGCGGGCCGGCCTTTGGTGAGGATGCCGACGTGACTCTTTCGACGCAACGCGCCCGAAACGCATGCGAGAGCTGGCCCGCGCTCGCTGGTTCTGCGGCGCGTTGTTCTTTCCCGGTGGTCAACTGCGGGCGGGCTGCGCGATGGGGGAGAGGATGAAGAAAATAGAACGACTCACCGACGAGCAATGGTCATCGATCCAGGCGCACATTGACGGCGTGCTTCCGGCGCAGACTGAGCAAGTACCTCACGAAGAGGTGAGGTCCACTGTGAGGGAAATGTGGAATCGTATGGGGGGGGCGGCGAACGTTGTGCTTATCGCCCCATCCCCAATGTGCGGTGCGGTCTGGTCGATCTATTTGAAGGGAATTCTGGGAGACGACCAACTGGGCGGCCAACTGTGCGGCCAACTGTACGACCAACTGGACGACCAACTGGGCGGCCAACTGTGCGGCCAACTGTACGACCAACTGGACGGCCAACTGCACGGCCAACTGTGCGGCCAACTGTACGACCAAGTGCACGGCCAACTGCACGGCCAACTGTACGACCAAGTGCACGACCAACTGTACGGCCAACTGGACGACCAAGTGCACGGCCAACTGGACGACCAACTGCACGGCCAACTGGACGACCAAGTGAGGTCCGCGTCATACACATCGATCTTTTGGCGGTTCTGGAGCGCGTACTACGAATGCGGGTCGATTGCTGGGGTGCGTTTTGACCAGGATATTTTCAGGGCATGGCGTGCGTGGTGTCGTTGCGTGCCGCACGTATTTTCGTGGAAAAAAAGCCCGGTTGTCAGTGCGAATCCGGTTGAAGTCCACTGGGACCAGCGTGGAGAGAGGTTGAGTAACGACAACGGACCTGCATTGTTGTTTTCCGACAATTGGGCCGTCTGGGTGATAAGCGGAGTTCGGGTTGATGAACAAATCGTCATGCGTCCGAGTTCCCAGTCTGTAACACAGATTCGCGAAGAACAGAACGAAGAGGTCAAGCGAATCCGGATTGAGCGATTCGGTTGGCAACGCTACCTCCACGAAATCGGAGCGACGGTCGCTGACGAGCGATTGAACGACGTGGAGGGAACGCGCGAGGCGTTGATGAAAACACCGGACGGCATGGTGTCGTTCGTGGGGCGCTGCCGCTCTACCGGCCGCGTCTACTTTCTTGAAGTCGATCCGTCCGTTGAGACGTGCGAGCAGGCGCAGCGCTGGCTCCGCAACGGAAGGGACATGAACCTGATTGGAGCAAGCTGATGCAGACTGCAACGAAAGTTCTGGAGAGAATTCAGAGCGACCACGAGAACATCAAGAACGACGAGGCACAGCGGTTTCCTGAAGCGGCGACTGTCGGTGATTCTGTTCGACAGGGTGACATCTACATCACTGTCGCCAGCGCTGTTCCGGGCAACGCGAAGAAGTCAACGCAACCACAACTGCAACTCGCACCGGGGACGACCCAAGGCAGCCGGCACTGCCTCGATTCGCTCGACGGGGTGACGGTCTACGAACTCACCAACCCGACGGTTCTGGAAGGCCCGGTCCTGCAAACAACGAAAGAGCGCACTGTGACACACCCGGAGCACGGCGACTGGATTCTTCCGCCGGGCGTTTACTCGATCACCTACCAGCGAGCGTATGCGGAAGAACTGCGCCGGGTTGCTGACTAAACGGATTGCCGGACGGATCGTACGCCGGAGGCAGGGGCACGGATTCCTGACGGGGCATGATGCCCCCCAAGGACGGCTTTCAACAAGGAGGAATGACAATGCTGGTGCTCGGACGCGGAGAGGGGCGGGAGATTCGGATCGGCGACGACATCTACGTGCGCGTTGTCCGGATTGACAGTGATTACGTGCGACTCGGTATTCGTGCGCCGAGAGAAGTCAACGTGGTGCGGACCGATGCCATCGCCAGAGCAACCGGAGAAGACTGACCCCGTCGCCTTTCCCCCGCTCCCGTCAATCCGCCGTGGACCTCACTTTTCTTCTCAAGCGCCGCTACGCTCACGAACTCGATGATCTGCGGGCGACAGTGGTGTGCGCTCCGGGTGAGTCAACAGACACGGCCCGTCTGACGATCGACCTGGAACACGAGTCGCACGTCCGCACTAACTCGGGCCGGGTGCTGACGGCGTTCGTGGAAGGATTTGACGCGGGCCTCAACCAAGAAAGGCAAGCATGAAAATCCGCAAAGACCTCCCCCTTCCTCAGGTCACCCGTAGCGGGCGCAGAACATACCCGTTTGACGATATGGAAGTGGGCGCATGCCTCGAACTGCCGATTGAGTCTGCCCAAAACCTCCGCACGGCGGCGTCGAGGCACGCGAAAAAATCCGGCAAGCGCTTCACTGTCCAGGCCGTCCCTGATGAGGGCGTGGTCCGCTGCTGGAGATTGGAATGACGCTTGCAATGTTCAGGATGAATCGCGTATAGTGCCACCCTCAACAGACACTCCCAACCGGAAGGGACCGACATGCTGACAACAACCCCCACGACGCTTCGATTTTCCGTCTGGCTTTATGACGGCGAGCTGACTCTCGCCGGCAGCGACCAACCGCTCACTCTGCCCTACTCTCTCCCCCGCTCGGAGGAGTTGTACGAGGGCGAACTGACGCTCTGCGTGATTGAATACGATCACTACGAACCGCGCACTTACGATCATCCGGGCTGGGACGAGCAAACGTACCGGGTTGACCCGTCCCGCGTCTCGACTCTGTCGCTGGGAAGCGCGACGACGATCTACTTGGACCACGGAGTTGCTGAATCCCTGTTGGATCAGGTGCAGGCGCACTGCTGAAAGAAAGGCACACCCATGTACATTCTCTGGCTGGACCTGTCGGACGTAATCGAGAGTTGCGGACTCCGTATCGTGACAAGGTTCTCTTACGGCCTCGCCGTCTCTCGTGTGGAGACGGCGGACGCAAACGGATTCATTCTGTACGAGGCGGTCGGGAAAGACACCCACGAATCGAAGGCGTCAGCGGTGCGGTGGATTCAATTTGTCCTGTCATCCGGGCACCGAATCCCCGTGCGGACCCCATGCCACGAGGCAACAAATGGAACTCACCAAGCGGCAAGCGGAAATCCTGGATTTTTTGAAACAGAACCCACGGGCGTCGATTCGCGAAATCGCGGACGAGTTTAGAATCCGATCGACCAACGGGGTGGTGTGCCACCTTGAGGCGCTGGAGAAAAAGGGGTGCATCACCCGCGACCCTTACAGCAGGTCGAGGTCAATCGTCGTTCGCGGGGCCGTGACCGATGAGCAGGTGGCGTCACTCCGGCGCATGAAACACTTCCACGGCAAGGAAATCCAACTGGGCGACGGCGTGTACCGCCTCACCCGCGTGAAAGGATCGCAATGCTAGTTCTGAGCAGGCGAGTTGGAGAGTCGATCTTGCTTCACGGCGGGCCGCTTGCGGAGCCGGTGGAGATCGCCGTTTCCGACATTCGAGGAGACTCAGTGAGGATCGGGATCGAAGCGCCCAGGGAAATAAAAGTCCATCGGAGGGAAGTCTACGAGCACTGCCGGAAGGAAGGCATCAAGCTGTAACGGCCACACTCCTGCTGAACGACCTTCAAGTGCGTTTCGTTCATGGGGTAGAAAAAGGGGCAGCATGAGTATGGACATGGTGATCTACCACGGCGGTTAAGGAAATTACGGCCGCAGAATACGAGAAGGCGATCGCCGACCTGAGTGAACGGATCGAAGAACACCGGACCGCAGTTGAGGCGGTTCTAACCGGGGAGGACGACAATGTTTGAAACACGAGAAATACTTGCAGAGAGGCAAGCTGAGTTTCGACGCTTGATGCGAGAGTACCCGCATCAAGGCGACCCTTGCGTGTATTGCAATGTGCCGGAAGACGAGGTGTCAGCAGGTCCGTGCATTCCTCACTTGGTGGCAAAGAACGACGGCAGTATTGACGACGCGATGAAGTCGTTTGCAGCCAAGGAAGTCGTTGTGCGCGAAGGACTGGCAAAGATTGAATCGGGAATCGAAGGCATTGTCGGCATGATGTCGCCTGCACAACGGTCAATGGTGTTCAAGGAATTGGACAGTGTGTTCTCTGGTCTAACCATGATTGAGGGGGTCTACGTGCGACCTGGACTGATTACGTAACCATCCGGGAAACGTTTCGCTGCAACCAACAGGAAGGGAATAACATGACGGCTGAATGGTGGGACACTGACCGGAACGGTTACGACGCCGACACGGAGTACGTTCGGTCGTCGGACCTCAAAGACTTTTACGACTGCCCGACGATCTACCGGGCGCGTCATCTTCTGAAGCCGGGCGATCACGGGTACATGGGCCGCAAGCCCCAATCACGTCAAATGACGGTGGGAACTCACATCCACTCCGCCGCGCTTGAGGGTGTGCGAGACTGGAAGACGGCTACGCCATGCGGGGCGCTGAAGAAAAACGGAACTGTCTGCGGGAATGACGTCGCCGCCGGCGGGATGCTGTGCGACACGGAGGAAGGGATCTTCGTGTGCGGTGTCCATGCGAGGGGGCGCAATACTGTGGCGTATCCCGACGCATTGACCCCAGCGGAGAGCGATTCCGTCGAGGGAATGGTGACGGCGATTGAGAACAGCGACGTCGCCCAGGAGTTGCTTTCCGATCGGTTCCACGAACGCGCCGCCCGCTCCGTCGACCCGGAAACCGGCGTCAAGAAAAAGTCGTTGATCGACATTATCAAGCCGCGTCCGTTCATCTTGGGCGACCTGAAATCCACGTCAGAATTCAACGCCGAAAGTATCTGGCGGAAGATCGACCAGAACTGCTGGCTGCTCTCGTTGGCGCACTACGAGTCGGTCGTGATGGATATTCAGGCCGCGCACGGGAAGCCGGTGCATTACCCGGCGTGGGTGTTTTTGATCGTCGAGTCGATTCCGCCGTACCGCGTGACGGACTGGCCGATCGATGGCACGGTGCAGGATGACGCCCGGAGAGAGTACCGGGAACTTCTGGCCGAGTTCTCCGAGTGCCAGAGGGCGGGTGTTTGGAATCAGCGTCCGATCAACACGGCCGCGCCCCAGTGGTGGGCATACAAGCACAACTACGCGCACGAAGGGAGCAAGTGATGCCAGAGCGCCGGACCGAAACGATTTCGATCGGGAAGGGAGTTGAGTACGCGAAGGTCGCGTCCCGGTTGCTGGAGTTCCACAAGGACAGCGCCGATCGGAACGTGAAGATTCACACGGAGTGCAATTTCAAGGACGGCTGGGTGGTCTTTCACGCCTCCATTGAATGCCCGAAGGGGACGTTCAGCGGTCACGCCTTGGGGAAGGTCGGCGGTGAGAAGGCGTTTGAGAAACTGGAGACAATCGCCGTCGGCCGCGCGTTGGCGTTCGCCGGATATCTGGCGTCCGGCGAGATCGCATCGTTTGAAGAGATGCAGGAGTTCGACCGGACGGTGAGCAGCGAGATCAGCCGTCAGCAATACGACCAGTTGAAACGCGACTGGTGGAACGTCTACGGCGAAGAATTTGATAAAGAGGAAGCCGGAGAGCAGTTCGCCGCGTGGGTGCATCAGGAGACGGAGTTGGACCTGCCGACCGTCGCCAATTGGAGCGAGTGGACGGCGGCCGACCTGCTGAAGTGCCGGAAGGCTTTGGAAGCTCAAACGGAATCCGCACTGGCCGTCAGCGGCCTCACGTAGACACGGAGGGATAATGTCGACAGAACTGACCGTCAGAGAGAAGCAGAAGCTCGAAGCGGCCGAGTCCGAAATCGCTCGCTGCATCGGTGTCGTCGAGCAGGAGTGGATCAACTTCGGCAAGGCGCTGCAACTCATCAACAACGAGAAGCTGTACCGGGCTGAGTTCGGCAGTTTCGCGGAGTATCTGAGCGACCGGGAAATCAACAAACGGGTCGCGTACCGAGCCCTCAAGGGCGTCGCGCTGATTGAGTACATCGAGGCCGACCCGAAAAGTGACCAAATTGGTCACTCCGACCCGAAAAGTGACCAAATTGGTCACTACCTGAAAGAGTCGCACACCCGCGAAGTAGCCGACCTCCCGACTGAGGAAGCGGCGCAAGTCGTTACTGAGGCTGTGGAAACTGCGCCTAAAGGGAAGGACGGCAAGCCGAAGGTGACGGCGAGGCACGTCCGGGAGACGAGGCAGAAGAGGGAGTCTGCGGGGAAGGTGGCACCGAAGCGGAAACCCAAAGAGATCAACCCGGCGTCTTCCGTGGATGTCGCTTTCAAGCAGCACTTCTCGCCGCTTTGCAGGATTATTGACGACATTGCAGAGCAGTGTGGGTGGAAGAGAAAAACGCGGCGTATCGGATACCACAAAGCCGCCAACGACGCTCTGAACGCTTTGTCGGCGGCGCTGAAGGAAATGAAGAAAGGGAATCTCGGTGACTGAGCTTTGGCCGCATCAGGCATCTGCTCTTGAAGAACTCGACCGCGCCATTGCGGACGGTGAGCGGGACATCTGCATCACGTCTCCGACCGGCGGAGGGAAGTCTCTGATCCTGTTCACGCACCTTCAACAGATGAGCAAGTCGTCGATCGTCTACACCGACCGGCGGATGCTGATGTCGCAATTGGCGCGGGATATGGACGGCCACGGGATCACCTACGGCATCCGCGCCGCCGGGCATGAGCCGCGTCTTCTGGACGACGTGCAGCTTGCGATGGTGCAGACCGAGGTATCGAAGGTGCTCAAGGGCGACCGGGACATTCACCCGTCTGTCATCGGGTACATTGACGAGGCCCACAAGAATTCCGGCGACACGGTTCAGTCGCTTGTCGCGCTTCACCGGGAAGCCTCGCCGGACTTCATCAGGGTCGGGTTCACGGCGACTCCATTGGGGATCGGTCACGCCTACGATCACTTGATCGTTGCCGGCACGAACTCTGAACTGCGGGACTTCGGGGCGCTCGTACCAGCCTACCACTACGGCCCGGACGAACCGGATACGAAGTGGGTGGGCAAGGTTACCGTCGACAGCGGAGAGTGCGGGTTGCCGACCGCGAAGCGAATGGAGTTCGCGCACCGCGTGTTTGGTTCAGTCGTGGAACACTACGAAGAGTACAACCCGGACCAGAAGCCGACGATCCTGTTCGCACCGGGGGTGAAGGAATCGCTCTGGTTTGCCGAGGAACTCGGCTACCACGGCATTCGGGCGGCGCACATCGACGGCACAAATTGCTGGCTCGACGGGGCGATGCACAAGAACGACGAAGGCTTGCGGGACGAAATCGCGGAGCGTCACCGGAGCGGCGACATCAAGGTGGTTTGTAATCGGTTCGTCTTGCGCGAGGGAATCAACTGGCCGTGGGTGGAGCACGGCATCTTCGCGACGGTGTTCGGTTCGCTCACATCCTATATCCAGGCCGGCGGACGTTTATTGAGGGCGTGCGAGGGGAAGAACGCATGTGTCGTACAAGACCACGGGGGAAACTGGCATCGGCACGGCTCTCTGAACTCGGACAGGGAATGGGTTCTCGGCAGCGACGACCGCATTGAGGCCGGGACGAGGGAAATGCGCCTGCGGAACAAAACGGAGCGTGAGCCGATCCAGTGTCCGAAGTGCCACGCCGTCAGGATGGGCGGGCCGAAGTGCTGGAGTTGCGGACACGAGCACGTCACGAAGTCGCGCAGGGTTCTTCAGAGGGATGGCAGACTGAAGCACATGAACGGCGACATTTACCGCAAGCGGCGCTATCTGAGCGACAGCGAGAAGATTGCGAGCGAGTGGCGTGGGAGGGTGAAAGCGATCAAACGGAGCAAAAAGCCGACAGTTCAGAGCATGACGTTTGCCCAGTTGGATGCATCGTTCGCTCGGGATCACAACTGGCAGTTTGCTCCGCGTGGAATTCCGATGATGCCGGTGGAAGACGCCGATTGGTTTCGGCGCGTTGTGGACGTGGACAACCTGACTGGGTGATGAATCGTCCCCACTCTGAAAGAAACCTCGAACCTTGTCTTGCAATAATCCAGACAACACGCAAGAATCCGTTCGTCGTGATGAGCCCGCGACGGACAATCTGAAATGTCGGGCTTCGGCCCGTTCACATTTACCCCTGTTTCGGAAGGCTCATTTCCGAGGCCGGGGTTTTTTCGTGAGGTGACATAGGCCCACCCGAAGGGCAACGGCACAGCAGCAGCCGACGTAGCGGCGAAAGCCAGCCCGAATTGCTGCGAACCTTGGGGAGACTTGAACGGGTGGAATCGCCCCACCTATGCATGGCCCCGTCGGTTCCCGAAGAGGATGGAGTCCTGCCGGCGAATTGACCGCAGGATGAGCGAACCTCGTTAAACATGCGGAGCGGGAGGGGGGAACTGCGCGCGGGTCACGCAACGAGACTCTCTTGGACGCACAAGACAAAGGCCCACGCTGAACAGCTATCGGACCCACAATTCTCTTGGAGACAAAGACATGCACGTCACGTACACGACAATCGACGGTCGAATGACGTTCGCTTTCGACGCTCAGGGCGTCAAAGGCGTATTCGCAGGATTGGCCCAAGTCCAAGAGGTGTTCGAGCACAACACATGCGGTCAGTGTGAGAGCACCGAAACGGTTCTCGACCTACGGGAGCACGATGGGAACTCGTATTACAAAAAGCGCTGTCTCTCGTGTGGCGCGCAACTGGACTTCGGCCAGCACAAGACGGGTGACACTCTGTTTGCGAAGCGCCGAGACAAGGACCACGGGGAGATCGGGAGGAACGGGTGGTACCACTGGGAACGTAAGGAGCATGGTTCGAGCCAGGCGTATTCCGGTGAGGAATCTCAGGTGGACGGCATAACTCCGTTTTAACGAGGGAGCGCGATATGAATTGCCCATCGTGCCGGTCAAAGCTGGTTCAGCACACCACGAAGAAGGGGGTGCACTTTCTGGTGTGCGAGGATTGGCCGGAATGCAGGGTCTCTGGAACTCCGGCCCTGATGAACCGGTTCCATTGGCTCGAAGGTCAGATCGACCAATTAAGGACGCGACTGAAGGAGTCGCGGGAACAGGTCGCGATTCTCGTTGATAGGGTCCGGGAAACCAAAGATGACGCGGATCAGTCTCTCCCTACGAGGCTCGGCGACATTGTCGGCAGGTTGTCAGAGCTTCGGATTCTTCAGTCGAAGATGAAGTCTGCCACAACATATCCGGAGCGCTCCGTGATTCGGAAGCAGGCGGAGAGAGAGCCGCAGGAACGGATTCGAGGCGTCGCTGGCGCGGCTTCTCTCAGAGATGAAACGGCGGACGGATGACACAAAGTGAACTCATTCAGTACCGCGAAGGCAACCCGGACTGCGAGATATGGCGGTACTTCAGAGACCGGACGTACCCCCGCAGCTTCGGCGGCGTGTGGGTGTCTGAGCACCGTCGCTGCCCTGGGGCGAGTCAGTTGCACCACATCTGCGGGAGCGGAAACGGCGCACGCCGCGCGAACGAGATTACGAACATCATCCACGTCAGCCCGGAGGCGCATGAGTGGCTGGATACGGAGAAGCTTGCCGGATTCGTTCTGTGCTGCTTCCACAAGAGGACAAAGGGCGAGTTGGACTGGGAACGGTTGAACGCGATTAAGGGCAAGTACGTCAAGGGCTGGCTGGACACGGATGAGATGATCCGGGCGTGTGCGATCAGTGAGGGGTTGCAACGGATGCGTTTGAAACTTCTGGAGGGTGAGTGATGGTGGAGGTTGCGTTCAGAGCGTCCGACATTAACGACTACAGAAAGTTTGTGCGATTGAGGTCGGTCCCGACGTATCACTGGCGAGGACACACAGCAGTTGTCCCGGACGAATATGCTGGACTTCTCGACGAGAGTGCCCCCGTTAAGGGTCGGGCGAAATACAAGCCGCTGAGCGGATTATTTGACTATCAGGAAGCGATTGCTCGCATCGCGATCCGCAAGGGGAAGTTTGCGGTGTTCGCGGATTGCGGACTCGGAAAGACCCTGATCCTTTTGGAGTTCGCCCGGCATGCATCAGAGGCGACAGGCAAAAAAATCCTGATTGTGTCTCCGCTGATGGTGGTGAACCAGACGCTCAACGAGGCGCACGCCTTCTATGAAGAGAAGCTTCCGATTGTGAAAGTTGTCGCTGCTGACCTGCAATGCTGGCTCAATTCGGAAGGCCCATCTCAAATTGGAATCACGAATTACGAAGCGATCCGCGACGGGATAGAACCGGGGAAACTTGGTGGACTGATTCTCGACGAATCGTCGATGCTCAAGAGCCACTACGGCAAATGGGGAACGCGCCTGATTCAACTGGGCCGAGGCCTTGAATGGAAGCTTTGTTGCACAGGAACACCCGCGCCGAATGACCGCATCGAGTACGCGAACCACTCCGTCTTTCTGTGGATCACTTCCGAACGACAAACGAATTCCTTGCGAGGTACTTTGTCAATCGAGGGCAGACTTCCAACCGCTGGGAGCTCAAGCCTCACGCATTGCGCCCGTTCTATCGCGACCTGTCCCATTGGTGCATTTTTCTCAGCAACCCGTCGGTCTACGGGTGGAAGGATAACAGCGACCGTATTCCACCGATTCACGTACACATCGAGTCGGTTCCACTGACCGACGAGCAACGCACTGCCTGCCAGTCACTTACAGGAGCGCTAATGGTAAAAAGCGCCGGAGGCATCGGCCAACGCGGCAAGCTGTCGCAGATAGCAAAAGGGAAGTGGAAAGGCGAAAGCATCCCGACGAACAAGCCAGCTTTTATCCGGTCGCTGGTTGAATCATGGCCGAACGAATCGACTCTGATCTGGTGTCACTACAACGCGGAACAAAGGTTGATGGAGAGAGAGTTTCCGGAAGCGCACTCCATCAGCGGAGACACGCCTCAAGACGACCGCCAGTCGATGGTTGACGATTTCAAGGCTGGCCGAACAAAGGTTCTCATCAGCAAGCCGAAGATTCTCGGGTTCGGCTTGAATTTGCAGGTTGCAACCCGGCAAATCTTCAGCGGTCTGCAAGACTCATACGAGGAATTCTACCAGGCGGTGAAGCGGTCGAACCGCATCGGTTCAACGCGACCCCTGAACGTTCATATCCCGGTCACAGAGGTCGAGGAGCCAATGGTGGGGACGGTTCTTTCAAAGGCGCACCGTGTGCAACAGGACACCGAAGAACAAGAACAACTCTTTTCGGAGTGCAAGGTTTATGCTTCTGAATGACGGACAGGTATGGCACATCCACCACGGCGACTGCATCCCCCACATGGCGGAGGACATGCCCGCGAAGTCTGTCGACTTCGCGATTTTCTCCCCTCCGTTTCCGTCGCTGTATGCCTACACGTCGGACCCCGCTGACGTGGGAAATGTGGCGACGGTTGGCGCGGAAGCGGAGATCCATCTGTCATTCTTTTACCGGGCGCTCGAGAGAGTTCTGAAACCTGGTCGAGTGGCAATCGTCCATGTTTGTCAGATTCCGAGAATGAAGAGATCGGGGGGTGTTGGACTGTTCGACTTTCGTGGACTGAACATTCGCCTCGGCGAGCGGTCGGGACTGGTATACGAATTCGACTGGCTGGTGCGGAAGAATCCCCAGTCCCAAGCAATCCGGTCTCGTAGCCGCGAGTTGCAATTCGCGGGTCTGGAGAGCGACCGGGCAGCATCACGCGGCGCGATTGCCGACTACCTCATCAAGTTCCGCGCTTTGGGAGAGAATTCCGTTCCCGTTCAAGCACCCCACCAGGTCTCGCGAAATCAATGGATTGATTGGGCGGAGTCGGCGTGGCTCGACATCCGCGAGACGGACACTCTCAATGTCAAAAGAGCGAAGGGTGAGAACGACACAAAGCACATTTGCCCGTTGCAACTCAAAGTAATCGACCGATGCGTCCGTTTGTACAGCGACCCCGGAGAGATCGTGTTCAGTCCGTTTGCCGGAATAGGGAGCGAGGGGTATTGCGCATTGAAGCTTGAGAGGAGGTTCTACGGGGTCGAATTGAAGGACGAGTATCACGCGGAAGCGTGCCGAAACTTATTGAGGGTGGCAGCGTGCCAACGCGAAGAGTTGACGTTGTTTTGATCGGACCTGGGGGACGAGTGATGCCAAAGGCGAGGGTCGGATTCCACAGACCGAAAACAGCGCGGCCGGAGTCAGAGTACGTCCGGTTCGCTCGGGAATACGACAGCGGTACGGAATCGGTGCGGGAGGTTGCCGAACGTCTGGGCGTTCCGGAGACGGCGGTGACGGCTGCGATTCAGGCATACAGCGAGCGGCGGAAGCGCCGGGTGTACGGTTCTCCGACGCTGGCGAAGTACGAGAGGTGATGCGTGATTTACATTGGCATTGACCCCGGAAAGAGCGGCGCGATCGCCTCGATGACTTGTGCGCGTGGTTGTTCTCCAGTCGTTTCGTTCATCAAGTGTTCGGACACAGAGCATGAACTGTCTGATTTCTTGATGGGGGCAAGCACGCCAAGCACATTCGCATTCATCGAACAGGTATCCGCCATGCCGAGGCAGGGGGTTTCCTCGACGTTCAAGTTCGGCCAGTCGTACGGGTTCCTGCGCGGCCTGTTGGTGGCGCACCGGATTCCATTTGAGACGGTGACTCCCGCGAAGTGGCAGGGGTTTATGCGTTGCCGGAGCGGAGGCGACAAGAACGTCACGAAGGCGGCGGCGCAGAGGCTGTTTCCAGACGTGAAGGTGACGCACGCCAATGCGGATGCGCTCTTGCTGGCGGAGTACGCGAGGCGCATCAGGTCGGAGGTTTGAGTGACTGTCAGCGACGACTTTTACCGTGGCGACTACGACCCGAGCGAGTGGATTCGCCGGGAGGAAGAATCGTGGGAACGAGAAAGGTTCGAGGATATGCAGGCAGAGGCCCGCTGGTGCGACGACTACGCAAACGTCACGGCTCTCGGAGGATGGCTCGTCACCGAGCAGTGTTTCAACGCCGATCAATTGCAGGCGTACTACGAGAAGCCGTGGAAGTGGGAGAGAGAGTTTCGTGTGATGCAGGCTCTCAGCGGCGAGACGGTGGACGTCGTGTGCCCGGAATGCGGGCGGCGAGCAACTGTGAAGCGAGAGGACGTCGACCCGGACGGCGAGTGTTTCGACGAATGCCCGTGTAAGGGCGGCTGGCCGCGAGTGGAAATTGAAACGGAGGGTGAATAAATGCAAGTCAACGTGCAAGGCAGCGGCGTGCGGATCAGGCTCACGAAAACGGAGCAGAAGAAACTCAGTGAAGCCACCAACCTTGCGGCGTCGCTGGCTCTCTACTGCCCGACCGCCGGAAACACGGCGGAGGCGCTGAAGTCTCTGGCCGGCCGGATTGAAGGGGACGGCACGTACAAACCGCGCGAACAGCCGAAGGTGTGAAGACAACGGAAACGCCAGTGTGACTCTGGCACGGGCTCACTGCGGAGCCCAAAGGCGAGAATAGCTGCGGCCCGGCCGTGAAGCGCTCGCCAACTCACCACCTGGGAGGGGTGCGTTACCACCCCTCCCTTTGAAAACAATAGGAAACCGGCATGTCAAAGATCGCCATTTGCCTTCAACTGACCGGACTCGACAAAGACAAGCGGTTCCTCCTGGAGTCGACGTCCGAGCGGTGCGCGATCGTCTGCAACGAATGGGTCACGATCTGGCACCAGTGGCATCGGGAGAACGGGAGCGGAGAGAAGCTGGCGGAGTGGATGGCGTCTTTGCGGGACTGGCACCGGGCGGACAAAGAGGGGCGCGGCGAGAAGCCGAAGTGCCCCGTGGCGTTTGACAACCCGGAGATTCGCGAGCAGTGGCGGGAACTGGCGCAGGCTCACTTCCGCACGAACAGCCGCGTTGTGACGCTGCTGAGGCAATGGCTGCGGAAGAAACTGACGACCTCGCACAGCGGTCTGTCGGAATGGATCGAAGTGCTGCTGAACCGTCGCCGGTCTCCGCAGTTCATCGGGGACGTGCCGATTCCGGTGGACCGCAAGAACCTGAAGCTGTCGATCGAACATGACCCGGACTACGGCGAGCAGTTGCGGTTGCAGGTGCGGATCGACCGGGTGGAGAGAGATGGCTCCGTGGCGACGAGCACGCCGCTCCAGTTCGGGCTGAAGGCGTCGGGGAAGCGTCGGCGGTACGCTGAGCCTGTGTGGCAGGCGGTGCAAAGCGGTGAGAAGCACCCGCCGGCGCGAATCTACTACCGGCAGTCGTGCAACAAATGGTTCGCCGCGTTCACTGTGGACGCGCCCGAGACGGAAGAGGCGGAGCTTGATCCGGAGCTGACGGCGGTGGTGATGCCGGGCTGGTCGTGTCCGTTTTTGATCCGGCGTCCGCGTGGATCGGTGAGGCACGGATACCGCGCGGCGCACGTCGGGCATATGCGCAGGAAGATCATCAACCAGAGGTTGAGCCGTCAGAACTACTATCGGCTCGGTCCGGGCGGGTCTCGCAAGGGCGCGGGACGGGGCCGGGCGCTGCAACCGTGGGAAGGGCGGCTTTCTCTGAAATGGCGGGCGTTCGGGAAGCGGTGCAATCAGGGCTGGTCGCACGACTTGGCGGAGCGGATCGCGTCGATGGGGATCGGCCGCGTGGTGTTGGTGCAGCCGACCGACGGCCGGCGGTTTCTGGATACGACCGGTGCCGTGGTGAGCGCAGGACAGAGCGGTTGGAACTGGACGGAATGGCTGTCGGAAGCGAAGCGAAAACTGACACGAAAGGGGGTGAAGGTTGTGGACGTGAAGGATTCTGCGGGGCGAAAGTCAGCGAAACGCAAGTCGGGGAAGGCGGTTGCGTGATGTCTGGTGTAACGACCAGCGGTTTTCGTGGTGAGCGCAGGAGGTCCCCGAACCGCCCGACAAGGCCGTCAGGTGTAACGACCAGCGGTTTTCGTGGTGAGCGCAGGAGAACCCGTGGCAATGAGCGCCGATGATGCGGTGTAACGACCAGCGGTTTTCGTGGTGAGCGCAGGCGGCAAGTGTCACGGGAGGACAGCGATGAGGTGTAACGACCAATTGTTTCCGTGGTGAGCGCAGGAATCGGGAGCCAACCCCGTGCTCAGGCGGCGGTGTAACGACCAGAGATTTGAGTGGTGAGCGCAGGTACCACGATGCCCACGGCTAGCCGGTGGGGGTGTAACGACCAGAGAATTGAGTGGTGAGCGCAGGAGTGGATCGCCAGTCGCCGCGTCCGGTGCGGGTGTAAAGACCAGAGATTTGAGTGGTGAGCGCAGGGGTGAACACGATCAGCGGAACAGACTGGACGGTCTACAACGGCGACGATTGAAGGAACTCCGCAATGCCTCGCGACCTGACCGACATCCTGCACTGCCTGCAATGCGACTGCGGGCCATCAAACGAACTCTACACCGACTTCCGCCGCGTCGAGACGTTCGGCGATTTCCTCGACGGACTCACGTTTTCAGAAAGAGAACGCGACGAATCCGACGACCCCGAATTGATCCTCGCCGCCCAAATCGCCGAGGGGGCCGTCTTTTCCCGCTACCACGGATACCAGAACTGAAAAGAACTCATGCCGAAATCAACCACCGAACTAACTCCGGGAATGGTCCTGGAAATCCTCCAGTCGTCGAGCGCGACGCTGTTGTGCGGCTGTATCGCCAGCCAGCCGCGCGAACTGTTCGCCGGTGTGGAGGAGATTGAGTTATCTGTGAACGAGTCCGGGAACCTGGAGATCGCGTGCGAGTTCCCCGAACCGGCCTTAAACAAAGGAGAAAAACATGAGCGAACTGAAAGCGGACATGGCGTTTGACGTCGGTGACATTGTGTACCACAAGAGTGCGCTGTTCACGCAGACCATTACGCCGATGCCCCAAGTCGTTATTGAGAGGCATGTCGTAGAGTGCCACGGCGGAGTGCAGAAGTTTTACAAGTTGAACGAAGCGGGGGCAGCATTGGTTCCGGAAATCGCACTGACGAAAGAGAAGCCCGCCTACGACGACAGCTACTCCCGCGTGCGTGAGGAGGAACGGGCACGCATGTGGGATCAACTGCGGGCAGAAAAGGAACGTGGCTGAGTCATGAAAGACATCGCCGAAATCCTGAAAAACGAATACGACTTCGCCATACGAGGCGGCGTCACGAACGACCACGACCGCATCGCCAGCGTGAAGCCGATCGACCTGCTGCGGGCATGGCGGGAGATCGAGCGACTGAGGGACGAATTGGCCGAAGCCGACGCCTGCCCGGAGTGCGGTGCACGCGACGCGGGGAGGTAGTAGTGCCGAAGCGAATCCAAATGCGGCGCACGAAGGGCTGGCGGAAGCCGGCGGGAGTGGTGTATGTCGGCCGCCCGTCGAGGTGGGGCAATCCGTTTCGAGTTGTCCCCGAGCGTGACGTCAAAAGGGCGTACCCGCTCGGCTGGTCGTTCAACGTTTCGTTGACGTCGTGTATCGCCTCTGGCGTATTCGCCTCGCCCGAGGCGGCTGTCGATATGTACCGCTGGTGGATGACTCACAGTCCCGAAGCGAGAAAACTCCGGGACGCATTACACGAGTTGCGGGGCAAAGACCTGGCCTGCTGGTGTCCGCTCGACAAACCCTGCCATGCGGATGTGTTGCTGGAAATTGCAAACAGGTGAATCAAATGACCGACGTAACGACGATAAACCACACCACAGAGGGGATTCGCTTCCACTGGCCGGACTCGACGTCCACAGTGTTTTCTAACCCTGTGTATCTCGCCGAGGCGTACGCAAGAGCCGAAAGGGCAAAGGGCCATGCACGGAACCAGCTTACCGGACGGGTCGCCGAAGCGATCAATCAACTTGAAAACATCCTCGAATCGGAAGCCGTCCCCTTGAAGCAGATTGACGCTGTAAGGGTGGCGGTAAAAGACGCCGTTCACATGCTCACATGAAACGACCACAGGAGAGAGTCCCGTTCACCGGCGGCGCATGGGACGGGCGAACCGAGTGGATTCACCTGCCGGAAAGCGGCGTCGTCACCGTCTACGCGCCGCCGCACCTACAGAGTTACCGGATAACCCGCGTCAAACAGAAACCGATCGCCCGCTACATCCCCGGCTCGACGCGGAGCGCGGGGGATTGGCTGGAATGGAGGGAGTGAGCCGTCGATACGTTCGACGGCTGTTACGAGTTGATCCCTACAGGAGACCCGAAATGCGAGTAATCAACCTGACTCACGGCGCTGGCAACGGCATCGACACCGCCTGTCTGATGACCGCCTCTAACATGCTGATTGGTCGCGGAGAAGACGGCGACAACAACAGTTGCGTCTGCTCCTTGTTGAGATTGTTCATCGTGCTCACGAACAACCCGATGCCGTTGCCACTTCTGCGTGAGTTGTACGGGCCGCTCGCATGGGAAATCCTTGGCACGCGGAACGACGATCCGGCGGTGATGCGGGCGCGGGCGTGTGCGTTCGCCGATTGGTCAGTGAGAGAGATCGCACCGCTGACACTGGAGTCGATTGGTCTGTCTGCGGAAGCTGACAAACTGCGATCACTATCTGAGATTGTTGACGATCAGTCAGCCCGTGCAGCAGCCGATGCAGCCCGTGCAGCAGCCGATGCAGCCGATGCAGCCGATGCAGACGATGCAGCAGACGATGCAGACTATGCAGCCCGTGCAGCAGCCGATGCAGCCGATGCAGACGATGCAGACGATGCAGCAGACGATGCAGCCCGTGCAGCCCGTGCAGCAGCCGATGCAGCCCGTTCAGCCAATGCGTGGCGCAAGTGCCCGGAGATCATTCGGCGTGTTTCTGCAATCGGTGACAAACGGCCAGTCGAGTGCGTGATTGACGCCGAACAACTGGCGCGGGCCTTGGAAGGAGCAATATAATGACGTCTGACGAAATCAGAGCGGCGGCGGAGCGTCGGAGAGCAGAGGACTACCAGCGTGTCTTGACTGAAAGTGGCTGGGTCGCGGAAGGCTGTGACGATGACAACGAAACACTCGCCGACGCCTACCTCGACGAGCATCACGCCGATGACGATGAGGCTGCGGACATTGAGTGGCTGGATCGTGTAGGATTCGATTGCCGAATCTTTCGTCCCTCTGGACGACAAACAGCGACAATCCTTATCGACGATTTCGGGAAGACAGCCGGGGCCGCTCACGTTGACTTGCAACTCGTGCGTGGAAGGCCGCCTGAGGAGTGGGTCACGGACGTCTACTCATTTGGTGAAGACGGCACATTGGAGTCCTGTGTTGGTCTGGTGCGGTCGTGGTGTAAGACACGCGGCGACGTACGCCGCCTCTGCCGAGCACTCGGGGTCGAACTGACGGAGAGAGGGGGGTGATCGACAAATGGACGACGTACTTGATAGACGGTTTCGGGAAATCGCCGAAGAGGCGCTGGAATGCGCGATGTCGTGGGAGGAAGATGCCTGCGTATTGGGCAATATCACTGCCGACGATTTGTCGTTGGTCCTGCACGACTACCTTGATCTTCTGAATTCCTATCCCGCCGAAGTGCGGCGGCTGAAGGCAGAGGGGGGGTGATGCCTTGTGAGCGGAACCGAATCGTCACGACAATTTCGCAGGAAGCTCATGTAGCAACCGGGGGCCGCGCATCCGGAACAAACACGCGAATGGCTCCGTGGCGCAATTTGGAAGACGCCTCTGGTGAACCGGCGATGCGAGAGTGAAGCCACAGTAGTCAGAAGTCAGAGATACCGCATGTCTCTGAATCCGGGTTCGAGTCCCGGCGGGGCCAATGGTGCGGCGTCGTGGCTGGAATGCAAGGAGTGACCAATTTGGTCACTTTTCGATTCCGGCCCGCACCACTCCCCCGGATGCCGGTATCCGCAAGGACCGGGCGTTGCCCGAGGCGTGACCACATCCGGGGATTCTTTCAGCACACGGAGGGGGTATGCAGGAACGGAAGCGGGAAACAGTCGTTGACGTGCGGCGCTATAACGGTCGATGCCAGGTTCGTACGCAGGTGGACTCAAAGGGGCGTCTGGTGGTCACAGTCGTTGACCCGGAAGGTCGATTGACGAAACGGGACGTGGTGGTGGATAATAAACCGTGACACGCAGCGCCCATCGGCGCGAATGTTCGACGCCCATCGGCGGATTCCCTCTTCGGGGGGAGTTCGCCGTTTTTGTTGCACCTAAACGAAAATCGCCCGGCCGTGTTCCAGACGACCGGGCGCGGGGCCGGCAGAAAGAGTGCCGTCCGTTCACTCAATCGTAATCGGGGAGCGAATGAGGACGTGCCTGGATGCCTGATCCTGTTGACACCCTTACAACGGCGTCTGAATTCGGCGCTGTGGTCTACCTGTTCACGCTGATTCTTCTGATCGGTTCGGCCGGTCTGACGACATATTTCCTCAAGGTGTCCCTGCCGGAGTCGAAGGACCGCCGTGAATCGCAGAAGCGGATCGCCGAGGCGACGGCGAAGTTGGCGGAGATGTCTCGTGAGATTCAGCAGCAGGGGGAGGCGCGTGATATTGCGATTGAAGGATTGGTGACTGCGTACGCGGACCCGGAGAGCAAGATCTCGACGATTCAACTGCGGCGGGCGGGGATTCACGCCTGCGACGTGTTGGAGTCGTGGGCTGATGATGCCGGGTTGAGGGCGCAGGTTGACGCTTCGATCAAGGCGATTCGCCGTGAGTTGGAGATTGGTTCCCGATGAAATTCACCGGCTGGCAGGTTGTGTCGATCGTGCTGATCGTGATGGTCTGCTGCACCGGTCCGTTCTGGGTTCAGGCGTCAAATCTGGAGGACGGTTCAGAGTTGGACGCGACGACGATCGGGGCCAGTTTGTCGGGTTCGGTGCTGGGTGTCGCGAGCCTGCTGAAGCTGTTCCTCGGTCACAACAACGGGGGGTGAGGACGTGATGAGCGAAAAAGCTGACCTGAGGTACGCGGAATTGAAGGAACTCTGCGAGTCCCCGTTGCCGAAGTCGGCGGTCGGTGCGTTCAACTGGACGTCGCTGCTGGCGATCCTTCCGGTCGTTCTGGCGATGTTCGTGAAGGACGCGGACCTGTCGGCGCGGCTCGTCAAGCTCGTGGAACTGATCCAGGCCCTGTTCACTGACGAGTGATGCTTCAGCCGATCCGACTCGCTGTGACGCTGTTCTCCGGGTTCCTGCAAAAGAACCATTCGGAGGCGTCCGGGTTGTTGGTAATCGACAATCAGGTCAGGCAGTTGTGCAACGGCCGCCCGGAAGTGCGGGTGAGCTTGAACCCGTGGGATTCCGACGAGAGTGACATTGCCGAGGCGTTGTGGAGACTGCGGCCGGCCGACGCGGTTCAGGAGCACATCGTGATCGGTTACAGCTACGGCGGAGACCGGGCGGTGAAGTGCTGCCGCGAACTGGTGAAACGGGGCGACGTGCATGTTGTCACGCTGGTGCTGATCGACCCGGTTGTGCGCTGGGACTGGCTGCCGGGCGTGGCGGCGTCGTTTGGCGTGGGCAGCCATCACGTTCCCGACGCCGTAGGGGAGGTCATTCATTTCGCGCAGTCGAGTCCCCGCTGGAAGTGGGCGCACGGCCGCGATCTGTTCAGCCCGGCCGGTCATCCGGTCGTCCACCGGGGCAAGAAAGTTCCGCCGAAGGTCTGCGGCACGAGTCACACGTACATCGACAACCTGCAAACGGTGCGCGTGGCGTGCCTTGAGGTTGTTGAACGGTCGCTGAAGAGGATTCCGTGATGGCGAAAGACAAGACGAAAAAAGAGAAGAAATCCAAGGAAGAAAAGGACGAACTGAAGCGCCTCAAGCGTGAGGAGAAGGCGCGCAAGAAAGCGGAGAAGGAGGCCGAGAAGGCCGCGCGGAAGGCGGAGAAGGAACGCATCAAGGCCGAGAAGAAACGGATCAAGGAAGAGGAGAAGCGGATCAAGCGGGAAGAGAAGGAACGCGAGAAGGCCGAGAAATGAAACGCATCGGCAGACTTTTCTGGTGGGCTGTGGAGTGGGCGTTATGTCTCGACGAACTGATCTTCTGATCGCATGGCTGTTGCTGTGCTCTGCGGCGTGGGCGCAACCGGACCCTCTGATCGACGGGCCGACCGAGGCGCGTCCGGGTGACATTGTGCTGCTGGACGCATCGGAATCCGACGCCACGCACTTCGCATGGGCGGTCGACCTTTCCGGGGTGAACGTCCCGGAAGAGGGCGGCGCGGATCTGTCGGAGTTTGCAGAGATGCTGCGGGCGCAGGGGTTCGACGTCAGCGAGCCGCCGACGGACGATGGCAGGCCGGCGTATCTCGTGTTGGGCGAACGGGGCAACCGGCTTCAACTGTCGAGCTATCCCGGCGTGTACCGCGTGACGATGGCCTGCTCCGATGAGACGGGCGTAGCGATGACGACGCACTCCGTGACGGTGGAGGGCGGAGTACCGCCGGACCCGGACCCGGACCCGGACCCGGACCCGCCCGAGCCTTTGACGGAGTTCTCCAGACATGTGCGTGACGCGGTGCGGCGGGCTGGTGGGGATGCCGAGGAGTGGCGGAACCTCGCCGATTTGTACGAACTGCTGGCGTTGTCGTCTCCGGCGCTGGACGTGACGGTCGAGGAGTTCGTGGAAGTGGTCCGCGAGTCGAGCCGCAAGCTGCTCTCGGAGAACCTGACGGCGTGGGAGGGCGTGGTGAGTGACGTGGTGGGGCCGCACCTCAATTCACTGAGAGACGCCGGACGTCTGGAGACGGTGGCGGATCATGTGGAACCGTTCAAGCAGATTGCGAAGGGGATTCGGGAGGGCGCTGAGTGAAGTGGGACAAGGACTACACCGGCGGTTGGCGGATAGACCTGGAGGACGCGGACGCGATCCGCGCGACCGCCTCTCAGATTCCGCCGATGGCGTTCACGGCTCCGGAACAGGTGGACCCCAGGCCATTCGTCAAGGTCGAGCATCAGGCTTCTGTCGGCAGTTGTCAGGGTCATTCACTGAGCACGATCGTCGAGCACTGTTACCGAATCGACTCGGGCGGGAAAGACGTTCAGTTGTCACGCGCCATGGCTTACAGGGCGACTCAACTGATTGACCGCATCGAGGGGGACCGTGGAAGCACGATCAACGGAGGGGTGAAGCTGGCGAAGGAAAAGGGCGTCTGCACCGAAGATTTGTGGCCGTACAGAAATCGTTATCCGCGGAACCCGCCGCGCGGCGTGTCGTGGGATGAAGTTTACGAGGACGCGGAAGACTACCGGATCGCGAAGCATTCGGTGATGCAGTCGTACGCCGATGTGTTCGCCTGGCTGGCGAGCGGAGCGGGCGGGGTGCATATCGGGATTCGGTGGAGCCTGCCGAGCGCTGGGGTCGTGGATTCCTACCGCAATTCCGGCGGGGGGCACGCCGTCGCCCTTCTTGGCTACACAACGCGCAAGGATCCCGACGGGCGGAAGTACATCCTGCTCTGCAATTCATGGGGCACGCGCTGGGGCAACAACGGCTGGTGTGAAGTCGCGCCGAGGGCCATCGAGCAAATGCTGAGGGCAAGGTACACGGTGATGGTCGGGCTGACTGACCTCGTGGGCATTGAACCGCGCCCCATTCCAGTCGATTACACGGACCTGATATGAAAAAACTCCTGCTCATTCTGGCTCTGTTTCAGGTCGATTACGCCGAACTGGCTCCGCGCGAAGAACAGCCGCCGTTGCCGGAAGACGCTGCACCCGTGGTTGAGGTCTCTCCCCCGGAGTGCATCCCGGCGGTGATTGATTCGTACATCGCCTCGGGTGGTCGTCAGTGGTACGTCAGCGGCATGACGGTCACACAGCACCTTGTTCGGGACCACGGGTTTGAGCGGGACCAGTTGCGCGGCCTGAGCCAGCGTCAACTGCTGTACCTGCACGGCTGGGTTCACAACGCCAGCGACGACGATCAGGAGCGTTACGGAGTGGTCGCGCATCCGGGCAGGGTGGGGGCAAAGTGCAGGGACGCCGTGAAACGAGACGTCGTGACGATCTATTCGCCGGCGACGTGGTGCTGCCGCTGGTGCGAGGAGATGAAGGCTCAGGACTGGAGCGATATGCCGTTCGTCGTGCGGTTCGTGAAGCGGGACGGGTTCCGGTCCTACCCCCGGACGGAATGGGAGGACAAGACGGGGAAGCGGTGGTTTCTGACAGGGTTCTATTCTCCGAAGCGGGTTCTGTGGAGCTACCGGGAGACGATGAAATGACGCCGCTGGAGCAAGTCAGAGAGATTCTGGTCCGCCATGTTGCGCAGGAACAGCGGTTGAGGAACCTGCTGTATTCGCTGGAGAACTCGCCGGACCCTGATCCTCAACCCGATCCGCAGCCGGACCCTGATCCTCAACCCGATCCGCAGCCGGACCCGGATCCGGACCCTGATCCTGATCCGCAACCTGACCCAGTTCCTACGTCCGGTATCTGGACGTCAGCGGAAGAACTGGCTCGATTGCCGCGAAGCGGCCCACTGTGGGAGAACGTCGTTAAACACGCCGACAGGACATTCGAGGAACCGGACCTCGACAACCACAGCGAAGACGCGAACTGTCTGGCGCTCGCGAACGCATTGGTGTTTGCCCGAACGGGATCGTCCAAGTACCGGGACAAGGCGATTTTGTACTGCGAACGGGCGATTGGGGGAGAGGGCAACAAACGGACGCTGGGCCTCGCTCGCAAGCTGTGTGCGTACATTCTCTCGGCCGATCTGGTGAAGCTGCCGAGTGACGTGGACGGCAAGTTCCGCGAGTGGGTGGACAAAGTTCGCTTCAAGGAACTCGGCGGCAAGACGCTGATCTCCACACACGAGATTCGCCCGAACAACTGGGGCACGTCTGCCGGTGCGAGCCGCATTGCGGCCGCGTTGTATCTGGACGACATGGAAGACCTCACCAAAGCGGCGACCGTGTTCAAGGGCTGGCTCGGGGACCGGAATGCGTATGCTGGGTTCCGGTACAAGGATGTTGACGAGTGGCAATTTGACCCAAAGCGTCCTGTCGGAATCAACCCGGCGCTAGCGACGAAGAACGGCCACATCATAGACGGCGTGCTGCCGGACGATATGCGGCGTGCCGGTGGATTCCGTTGGCCCCCTCCGAAAGAGAACTACGTCTGGGGAGCGCTTCAGGGCGTTGTCGCTCAGGCTGTGATGTTGGAACGTGCCGGATACAGTGACGTGTGGCAGTGGTCTGATGGAGCAATTCTCAGGGCGTTCCAATGGCTCTACGAGGTCGCCGGTCACAAGGCTGAGGAGTTCGGCGGCGACGACGTTCACATGCTGCCGGTGATTGATCGCGTCTATGGAACGAATTACTGGGACGGCGAGCCGTGCGAGATGGGCAAGACGGTGGCGTTTACCGATTGGACACATGGCGGGGCGTCCAGGAGGGATGAATAATCCGGCGCGTTTCAACGCCGGGGCCCCGCCGCCATACAACGGCAACACAACGGCACTTAGGTGGCAGCATGGCAGATCAGATTGACCAACTGTATCCGTCAAGGGACCCGGTTGCGTACGCACTGGAGAAGTACAACAAGGGTCGGGCGGCGACCTTCCGGCAAAACATTCCCCCCGATCAGCCGATCCTGATCGTCGGATTGGCGACGACAACCCTTGGAACAGCCGCGCAGAGGCGTGCCCTCGAAACTCAGATCGAAGCGATCACTGGCGTCACACAAGCAAAGGTACTGGTGTACGGCACGTCCGCCCCTGCGGGAGACATTCCTGTCGATCACCATTTGGAATTGCACGGCGAGTTGCGACAGCGCATTGAGCCTGACCCAGAGGTTGAGTGATGGCTGACCGCTGGTGGGTCAACGACGACGCCGATGGCGACTGGAACAACGCCAACAACTGGTCCGCCACGGAAGGCGGGGCCGGTGGTGCGGGCGTCCCCGGTGCGTCTGACAACGCCTACTTCAGCGACACGTCTTCATCCGACAACTGTACGCTGAGTGTCAATATCAGCGTTGCGTCGTTGGCATTCGACAACTCAGTGCACAGCGGGACGGATGATTACTCCGGCACGTTCGACGCCAACGACTTTAATCTGACCATCGGCACTGGCGGTCTGAAGACGGCGTCAGGTATGACGCTCACGATGGGGTCCGGAACATGGTCGTGCGACGGCACATTTGATGTGAGCGATGCCGGTACGCTCACAGACGAAACGTCAGTTGTGCAATTGGAGAGCAACTGCACCAGCCTCGTCACGAAAGACGTGACCAATATCTATGATCTGATTGTCAAGGCGGGGGCGTCTGTCACATGGACTTGCGGTGGCTCACAACGCATCCGTCTTGGAAACGATCTGACGATTGAGGCAACTGCGTCCCTTGCGATTGATGGACACTCCAGTAACAACAGCATCGGCGGGAACAACAGCACCCATACAATCGACGGTACGCTGAGTAGTGCGTCGGATTCGTTTGATCTCAACGGAAACGTCACGATCGGGGCATCAGGGGTTTTGAGCGGAGGCGGTACGTGTAACTGGTATGAGATTCTCGGAGAGACGTTTGCTCCGAACACCAGTGCAACCATTTCCATCACCACTCTGAATCTACACTACGGCAACACTGCCAACACGCAGCCTGCATTTTCCGCAACAGCAAATGTTTCCTTCAAGGCGAACCGTAATGGCTCCGGCCCTTGGGAAACGGTGTTCGGTTCGGGGACGTTTGATCTTGATGGGAACGTGGTCTTTGACAATACGGGTCTGGGAGATCACGGTTTCGATTTCGACACGAACAATCCCGACTTTGAATTCAGCGGCGATGTGACAGTCCAAGAAACGTCGGGAGTTCTCAGTTGGTCGAAGGGCACCGGAACTATCACGTTGACCGGTACGGCAGATCAAGATATTGACTTCGACGGTGAGTCAATCGAAGACATCGTTATCGACAAGTCAGCGGGGACAGTCACTCTGACGGGCGGGGTCAATCCCGACAACTGGACGCTCACAGACGGCACGCTCGACATCGACGGACAGACGCTGACGGTCGCGGCGGGTGGGGCGTTCACCGCTTCGGCTGGAACCACGGTGCAGGACACGACGGGCACCGGCCTGATCGTTACGCCGACACTCGACCTCAACGGTGCGGACGGCAGCCCGGTCATCTGGACCGATGCCGACCTGAACGTGAGCACGTCGGCGGATGCCGACTGGTGTGAGGTTAGCGGTTCGGATGCCTCGGCTGGTACGGAGATCGACGCGACTGACAACTGCACGGATAACGGTGGAAACACGAACTGGGCGTTCGCCAGCGTCTCAGTCGGTCGCTTGGTAAACGGCGGTCTGGTCAACGCCGGACTGGTGAATCGAGGGTTGATCGGATGATCTATCTCAGCGACTTCCCTGAAGATGCGACAGTCTATTTCCTGTTCACAACGAACGCCGGGGACGGTGGGCGGGAATCGTTCAGCGCCACGCTGGAGGAAGCGGACATCGTGATTTTCAAGGACGGCAGTGCAATGACGTTGGATGCTTCCACGATCACGATCACCAACGACATTGGTGGCCGGGTCGGTGTGCATGCCGTGTCAGTCGACATGAGCAACGATGCGGACTTCACGACGGGCGCAGAGTACGCCGCCGTGCTGTATGCGTCGGACGAAACACTGGATTCTCAGGCCCCGGCGGGCGTGTTGGCGCATTGGAGTTGCGAGAATCGGACGGTCGCGGCCTTGAGCGGCCACACTCCCCAGACCGGAGACAGCTTCGCGCGTCTCGGCGCTCCGGCGGGTGCGTCGGTGTCTGCAGACATTGCGGCGATCTGGACAAGCGCCCTGACGGAAGCCTACCGTGCGACCGGGTCCGAAGGCACGGCGGCGCAACTGCTTTACGAGATCATGGCGCACGTCGGCGAGTTCGCGATCAGCGGAACCACGAAAACGACGAAACAGTTGGACGGTTCGACGACCGCGAAAACATACACCCTTGATGATGCCACGAACCCAACGTCAATCACGGAGGCGACGTGATGGCGATCCGCGACGTAGTGACGATGGGTTACGGCAATGGGACATTTTCTCCCGGAGTGAGCAAGATTCCGACTCTGGGGTATTCGATTAGCAACATCCTGCTGTCTGGTGAAGTTTTTAGCGCCGTGAAGCGGCAAAGGGCGTTTTCATCTTCCGCGCGGCGTCGGGCACTGTCTTCTGAGAAGCGGCAAAGGGCATTCAGCGGAGAGTCGCGATGAGCTACGTCGTGGCGGGTCATTACCGGAAGACGCCGAATGAAACCGTCGACCTGGGGATTGGGTTCGGCGCACTACTCGCCAGCGGCGAGGCGTTGACCGGAACGCCGACAGTCTCGATTGGTCCGGGTGGCGGGAATGCGCCGCATTTGCAGAAGGCCAGCGTTCAGATCAACACGACTGCTGCGTTTACCGACAAGGACGGCGCCAACAGTATCGCTCAGAACGAGGGTGTGATTGCGACGTACAGCGGCGGAGTTGACGGCCAGACATACACGGTGACGGCGCAGGCGACGAATGACACGACGTCCGAAGTGCATGAGGTTGTGATTCACGTCACAATAGATTCCGGGGTGGTCCGATAGCGGGCCGCGTGGGACAATTGGGAAGGGGGGGGTGAGATGCCGAACACAGCATACAAGAGTGCTCAGTCTGTGGCGTTGACGGCGAGCCTGTCGACGACACCGGTGATTCACTTCGGACCGTTCCGAACAGGGCGAATCCTGAACCGCTCCGGTGGCGCTGTCACGATCACAGTGTACGAGTGCGAAGAGGCGCAGGGCACTTACGTCAAGTGCGACGATGTCGGAACGGCCGGGGCGCTCTCGGCGATTGATAACAACGAATCCTTGGCGCTTCCGACGGCGCTGGAGGGGTGCAACTACCTGAAGTTTGTCGCGTCCAGTGGAACGCCGACCGTGGTTCTGGCGATGAAGGATTGAAGAGATGGCCATTCGCTACAGCAAGTTCAAAATCCCCGCCGCGCAGAACCAGGTGCAGCGCATCGGCCCCGGCTACAAACCGCCGAAGTTCGGTGAAGTCGCGACGACGCTGCCGGGCCGGGTCGGTGGGCCTGTGCCTACGAATGCTGCGGTGCTTCTGGCTTCAAACAAGCGCCCGACGTTGGGCCGGCCAGTCCGGAAGCCGCGGCCGACCGGCGGAGTGATTCCGTCCAGTTACCCCGGCCCGTCGCTTCAGAATCAGTCAACGGGCTTCCCGGCGCTGCCGGGGTTCCGTGATTCGAGCATGTTCGCGCCGGGGCCGGTGAAGACAGGGACGGCGCTCAAGTGGGCTCAATCTCAGCGTCGGAAGGACTTGGGCATTCCGCTGAGTCCTCCGATGGGGAACCAGTACGAAACCGTGACGCGCACGCCGGGTCAACTGACGATTCCGGGGTTGCAGGAAGAGACGCAGGGATACGTCGCCCGAGACGCCGAGATGCAGCGTTCAACCGCTCAGGGTCAACTCGACCCCGGCCGGTACGCTCACATTACCGGCGGCCGTCCTGCCCTTCCACACGCCGCGCCGGAGCCGACGCTTCTCCCGCCGGGCACACGGATGGGAGGCGGGAGCATGGTCGCGAACATCGATGGCCGGCAGGTGCTGCTGCCCCCACGGATGACGGAACACCTTGTGCGAACTCCGTACACGCCGGAGGAGGTTGCGAGGAGGGGTGCTGAACGGTACGCGACCGAGGCGTTGGCAAATCCGGATTCAAACGTCGGCCGGTCCTACCGCGCCGGACGCGCCGGGTTGGCGCACCGGGGCCTGAGCGACCGTCAGTTGAGAATCGCCGGAATCGCTCAAGGCATCTACGACGACATGGGTGACATGGAACCGATGACGCCGATTGAGCAGCGCCGTGTGGATCGGATGCGTGAGCGGCGGAATCAGGTGCGTGTCCCCGGCTACGCGCTCCCGATGGGCCGTGAGCAGGCGGACCGGATTTACGCAGATGCTCCGAACCGGCGCAGGGCTGCGCGGGGGCTGCCGCCGTTGCGGATTCCGGAGAGCGTGAACGTCAGTGGAACCGAGACGGCCGACGTTGGCATGGGGCAGCCGCCGGAGGTTAATCCGACGGAAAGGCCATTCGAGGAGCGGGTGCAAGCGCGTGAGTACGCACTAGACCAGCCGTTCATGCAGTTTCTCACTGGAGAGGATGGTGGGTACGACTTCTCTGAAGCATCGCCGTACCAGTTGGCGGATGTCATTTACGAAAACCTTCCCCGCATGGGTGAAGGCGAATTGGCACAGGTGAAGTTGTACTTGGACTCTGAGCGAGCCGTTGACCCTGACGGATTCGGTGCCGAACTGGACGAAATCCTGAACCGTGAAGCGGATGACACTGGCGACATGAGCGACGACGATATGCTCAAGTTCAACACAATCCGCAGCATGTACGGCAAGGAAAAGCATCGTCGCAAGAAGATTCCCAAGGGAAATCGAGACTACGACGACTCGTTCGATTGGTCGGGGACCGGATTTTGACGATGGATTGTTGACACTGTCAGTGAAATTGAACCGGAACTGAGCAGCACAATGGCCGGCCACGGCGTCGTCCGTTTCTTGGGATCCCTGTTTCGCTTCTCCTGCAGGGTCCGCAAGTCGCTCGTCAACGCTTGATAGAGCAGAACTGCCCCAACGATGACCAGTCCAATCGCAACCCCTCTGGCGACGTAAAGCATGGCTGTCCCCTACGCAGCAACACTGGCACCCCGCGCCGCACGGCAGCGCGAACTCACGCCAGATTATGACACGGAATCTCTGCTGAAGCGAGTAGGGCAGCGTTCTTTGTCGGGATTGGCCGCCGCCGGTAGCCTGCTCGATTTGCCGGGAAGCAGCGTACGCGACGTTCTGGCCGGCGAGAATCCGTTTGACCAGTGGCTCAGTCCGTTGTCCGGAGAAAACCGGGTCAGCGGCCGAGACCTGATGCATCAGTACGGACTCTTGGGTCGCAACAAGAAGGGGTTTGACTGGGGCGATGTGGCCGGGTTTGCCGGTGAAGTTGCTCTCGACCCGTTGACGTACCTTACATTCGGAGCGAGTGCCGTTGGAAAAGGCGGGCAGATTGCGAAGCGTGCCGGCGTATTGACGGATGCACTCAAGGCCAGCGGCAAGGGGCCGCGCGTCGGGCGTATGACGGAAACCCTCGGCGGAATTGCGAAGCGCGCCACGCCGGACGAATTGTCCCGCTTGGGCGACGCGGCGACGAAGATGGGCTTCTCATCGTTGGATGACGCGCTGGCACGTCACGGCGGCGAGGCCGTGGGCGGGTTGGTCGGCGTGGGGCTGCCGTTCAAGTCGCCGGTGTTCACTCTGGGGAAGGCTGGCGGGAAGGCTGAGAGCGTCGCGCGCGGAATGGATGCGGCGGGTAAGGCGGTGAAGGGGACCGCTCCGGTGCGTTATTTCCGTGGCCTGATGGACCCCTCGGTGATGGGTCGATTCGGGAAGGCGGAACAGCCGATTGCGGAGGCGGTTTACACGGCGCAGCGGCGGTCGAAAGCACCTGCGAATGAAGCGGTGATGGACTTTGCGCGCGAAATGGACGAGGTGTATTCCGAGTTTGACGACGTGCTCGGTCCGGGTATTCGCCGCAACATCAGCGACGTGGATATTGACCCTCGGGATTTGGACGAGGAGTCATTCGCGGACATGCTGCGTTCGACCGATCCGCGTCCGGTGCGTACGGCGCAGGGCGTGATTGCAGAAGCCGAGGGTGTAGCGCGCGAAGGGCGGTTGCGCGGTCAAGGGGACGACCTCCCGTTTCGTCAGGGTGAAGTGGTTGTTGCTTCCGATCGAGGGAATTACGGGTACGTGCAGCAGGCGGGTCCGCGCTCCAGTCGAGTCCTGTTCCGTAACCCGGAAACGGGTGCCGTGGCGACCAAGGTGTTCAATAACGATGAGCTGACGCACGCCTTTGACGCGGCGTCCACAGAGGCGTTGCAATGGTCTCAGTTGGCAACTCGCAAGGTGTACGGGGACACAATTCGGGCGATTGCCGAGACGGGTGACGTCGATGCAGCGGCGCGGTACTTCATGGGCGACGTGAATGTGCCGGCGGACTTGAAGCAGAGGTTGCGGGGTGTGGCCGAGATGGCACGCGCGGCCAAGGACGAGGTGTACGCTGCGATTGACGAAATGGGCGGCCAGACGGCATGGCACGGAGTAGAGCAGGGGTTCAAGACGAATCACTTCCCGCGATTCGTTCCCGACAATCTGGCAAAGGAGATGGTGAACGAACCCGGCCGGGCGTTCAAAACCCTCTTCCAGTCGATGCTGTCACGCTCCCCGGAAATTCGTGACTTGCCGGCGCATGTGGTCAACGAAATCACCAGTAAGCCGCGATACCGTGGCGAAAATGCCGCGCAGAAAATACTGGACGACTTCTGGGATCAGTTGGACGAATCGTGGGGGCAGCAGGCGGACGAATTCGTTTTCCCCGACCCGGATGTTGCCAAGGCGGAGCACTCTAAGGCGATTGCAAAGTGGGTGAAGGATCACCCGCAAACTGAGTTGTTCGCTCGGTCAACGCTGGACGACTTCACGGACTACATGCGCGGCGGGCATCGCGTGGCGGCGTCTCTGAAGGCGATGCACGGCTACCTGTCCCAAGCGGCGCGGGTGGGTGGTGAGGTTCCATTGACGGATGTGTTCCGTCGCGCAGGTCTCGATACGGACAAGGCACTGGGGTATTTCGAGCGCATTACCGGGAAGGGTGGAGCGAAACTTGGCGTGGACGAGGAAACGGCAAAGGCGATGGTCGGTCTGTGGAAGCTGTTCGACGATAAGTTTGACGGCCCGATTGCCGAGTTGATCGACAAGTGGAACAGCGTGTTCAAGTCGTCGGTCACGGTGATGTTCCCTTCGTTTCATGCGCGCAATGCCCTCTCGGGTCAGTTTGTGAACGCATCAAGCGGGTACATTGAGAGCGCGTCCGACATGACGAAGTACACCCGCCAGCTTGGGGAAGCGCGGCGGCTGTTGCGTGCGGCGCGTGAGGGGAATCTGACGGCCGAACAGCAGAAGTGGTTGGACGAGATTGAAGCATTCTCGGTTATCGACAAGCGGAAGGGTTTTCAGGACGTCGATGTGATTTCGACTGGTCCGGGGTGGGTGCCGGACAACCCGCTGGGGCTCAAGAAAACGGCGCAGGCGGCACGGCAGGCCGTGGCGGAGTCCCCTTCGTCGTTGGATGCGATTCCCGGCATGCGTGCGGCGCGGCGTGGTTATCATACGGCGATCGGCACGGGTTCTAACGTGACGGCGCAGACGGAATGGTACAACCGGGTGCCGATGTACCTGTATCTCAGGAAGCAGGGTTACGCGAAGCAGGCGGCCAAGGACATTGTTGACCAGTTGCAGTTCGATTACTCGGACGTCTCTGATTTCCACCGGAACGTGCTGAAGCGTGCCGTGCCATTCGCTACCTTTACGCGGAAAATGAGCGAACTGCTGGCACGTCAGTTGTTGAGTCGTCCTGGCGGCATGGTGGGCCAGACGATTCGTGCGTCGAATGCGATGCGGTCTGACGAGCCGATGCCCGAATACGTGTCTCAGGGAATGGCGGTTCCCTTGGGTGAATTGGATGACGGGACAAAGCGTTACTTGGCGGGATTTGGGTTCGCTCACGAAGACCCGCTTTCGCTTCTGTCGGCCCGTGGTGGGTGGCCTGACTTCAGCGACATGACATCCGAAGCGATAAGCCGTTCCAACCCGGCAATCAAGTTTCCGATCGAACTGGCGGCCGGCGAGTCGTTTTTCCAGCGCGGACCGATGGGCGGGCGAGAATTGGCCGACATGGACCCGACGTACGGCCGGCTGCTGACGAACCTCGGCCTGCGCAAGGAACTGCCCACGGGCCGGGCGAAGCCTGTCGTCTCGGCGAACTTCGAGAATCTGCTGTCGAACCTCCCCACGGCACGTCTCGGGACGACTGCGCGGTCGCTGACGGACCCGCGGAAGTACGAGGGTGGCCCGTTCCCCGGCTCGGTGGCCCTTTTGAACAACCTCACTGGTTTTCGAGTCTCTGACATTTCCCCCGGCGCTCAGGACGCGATCCTGCGTGACGAACTGTTCGCGGCGATGCGGGAGCAGGGAGCCCGTGCATTCGAGAACGTGCGGTACTCGAAGTCGGATATTGAAACCGCCGAGAAGACGAACCCGGATCTGGCCGAGCAGATGAGGCGTTACAACGCGGCTGTGGCGGCATTGACGAACCGGGCGAAGGCGCGGAAGAAGGACGAGAAGAAGCCGGTGCGGCTCAGGCGGGCCGGTTAGCCAATCATCCCGTGCACGGTCCCCTTCTTCCACGGGCCGCCATTGGCCGTCTGATAGCCTTCCGCCTGAAGCGTCTTGGCAATCGCCCCGTAGCTTTTCCCTTCTCTACGGAGCGACTGTGCGCGTCTGATGGCCTGTCTTCCTTGTTCGGTGTCTGAGTAGCCTTTGCGGCCCTCGCACTTCCGGCCTTTGGAGCGGATGCGTTCTCTGGCCTTGCGCATGTTGTAGACGAGGATGTCCTTGTTGAACTCGGCGGCGACTGCCATCTGGCGGCGTACCATCTTCACCCACGGATCGTCGCTTTCGTCGGTGAGTGCGAATCCGGTGGACGCATCAAGGACGGTGATTCCCTGATTGCGGCACATGGCGAGTAGCAGTTCGCCGACAATCATGTCGCGCATCCAGCGGTCAATCTTCTCGATGATGATTGTCTGCACGTCGTTCTGGCGGCAATACTCCAGCATGGCCGCGAACCCCGGGCGCTCGGTGGAATCCTTGGTGCCCGACACGTCGTCGGTGAACGTCTCGGCGATGGTGTAGCGTTTGGCGCGGGCGAACTGGCGGCATGCGGCTGATTGCCGTTCTGGTCCGTCGCCGCCGAGTTGGCTTGTTCCGCTGACTCGGATGTAGGCCACTGCGTGTTTCATCTGGCGGCACTCCAGAAAAGCCCCCGCGCCCTGACTGGTCTCTGGCGGCACTGGCAACAGGAGACAGCAGCGTAGCGGCTGCCAGAAAACCAGTGTCGCCGTGCTGGACCAGCTTGACCGCCACCACAACGGCGGGCGCGGGGGAGTGTGATTTTACGGGGTTGTGGGCGTCAATCAAGGTTCGGGTCGCGGTGGAAGTCCATCACGCAGTCGTTCGCGTACAGTTCCGGCAAGTCGTCCTCGCTTGTATCCAGAACGACGGCGGGGTTGCGCCAGTATTTGCAGGCGAATTTCGCCTCTCCCCAATCGTCCGAAGACATGATGACCGATCCATTCCGGTCAGCGACGACGAATCGTCCGCCGAGTACATCGAAAGCTTCAAGTGCAGCGGCGACCAGTTCAGCGGCTACGCGCTCCAGTGATTTAGCCATTGTGTTAGCTCCCTTCAGGCCCGTTGTGGTGTCTGGTGGCTTGGTGTGATTATGCCAGCCGGTCGGACTGGCGGCAATTGGGTTAGTGGGTGGTCTCTCTGGCGGCACTCAGGGCGGCGCGAATTTCTTCCAGCACCTGAACGCGATCGCTGTCACTGGCGGAGTTCTCGGCGTCGAGCACAAACGCAGCTTGCTCAAGGCAGTCAACAAAGTGGTCGTAGTTATTCACGGCGCGGAGGACTTTGTCGGCATCGTCTTCGCTCAGCTTGTCGGCAATCACCGTCTGGTCCCACGTCGACGCGCCCACCGGTCCGATCAGGTCAAACCCAGGTCCGCGACCTCCCGCCAGTTTCCTGTTTCGCGGGATCTTCGCCCACGGTAGTGCTGTGTGTTCCATCGTCCATTCTCCCGTTCCTGTTTGTGGTGGTAATTACCGGCGGCACTTCGCCACCCGGCTCGGTTTCACAATCCACCCGTCGGGCAATCCCTCAGGGTGGTACGGCTTCCCGTCAACGTACAGCAGGACCGTCCCGCTGCACTGGATGCCGTACTTGTCAACTCTGGCGGCATGGATGTAAATACCGCGCTTGTGTGTCTCGATCCCGATCGCCCGGAATCGGCCTCGGGGAGCAACGCGGCGGCCGTTGTAGGTGGTCCCGCCGCGCGCTCGAAACAAATCGCCTGGCCTGATGCGTCCGCGTTCTGAGTAGCGGTATTCGGTACAATCACACATCGCGCATTCTCCCGTTACTGGTGTGGTGGTAAACAATCTCCCGCCGGCATCCGTTCCGGCGGGTTGTAGGGGGCGTCACTCAAGCATCGCTCCCGCCTCAATCCGGCACAGCATCTCCCGCAGGTTGTTCCCGCAATCCTTCGCGAGCCTCACATACTTCTCGATCGGCTGGCCGTCCAATCCTTCCGCCTGCGCCACAACCCGCGCCCGATCGGCGAAGCACTCCGCCAGCCCGCGTTGCGACAGGCCAATCTGGACGCACCGCGAGCCAAACGGCGCGCTATCAAAGTTCTCGTCGAACAGGCTATCGCCGCTGGTCGTCGTCGTGAAGATCCACGTTGACGTAGACTGCACGTTCCCGGATTCAAACGTCGACAGCAGACGCGACACGACATCATTCCGCAGTCTGTGGGCCTCGTTCACGATAAAGCAGTGAAACCCCTTCTCGCCAATCGGCTTGAACTGGCACATCCTTTCAAACTCCCGCACGCGATCCATGCTCAGATCCGATGCGTCGATCTCAATCTGCGCGTACCTATCGGCTACTTCATCCGCGATCAGCCGCGCAATCGTCGTTTTTCCGGTCCCGCTCTTGCCCGTGATGTACAGCACGCGACCGGCGAGCCCGCGTTTCCTCAGTGTTTCGATGGTCTTCAGGGCCTTTTCCTGCCCCACTACGTCCGACCATTCTCGTGGCCTGTAAGCCTCATAAAGCGGTTGCATGTGCGTTTCTCCCGTTCTTTGAGTTTGTGGTGGTAACTCGACTCTGGCGGCATTGCGCCGCGTGTGGTGATTTTCAGGGGTTAGTAGGGTTCTCTCTTTTGTCAATCACCGCGTGTCCACACGCTGCGACCCAATTCGCGAATTGCTCACTGTCCGGGTCCAAGTCGCATCGGATGTGTTTCCATGATGGGTCGCCGGTAACAACGCATTCGACTTCCCAAACATACGTCTCTTCTGGGTTGTCGGTGGCGATCCCAACCGTCGTGCGATGCAATCGCCGCATGGAGATGATCGCCGGGAGGACAACATCCAACGGTACGCCCTCCATCTCCTCTGACCAGAAGTTGTCAATCGCCTCCTCCGGCGTCATTCCGATAGGGGCGCATCGATACAGGTATCCGCCCAATTCGCAGTCCAGTTGTTCGGGAGTCCAGACCGTGCCATCCTCTTCAATGTACAGTTCCATCGTTTCGTCTCCTGTTGTCTCTGGCGGCACTGCGCCGCGTGTGGTGATTTCACGGTCTGACGATCAGGCCGCGCAGTCTGGGGCGCGTCGTGCGCCCCGTGGTGCGGGGTCCGATTAGGCCGTGGCGGTTTCCTCCTTCGTGGTCTCTGCGAACTTGCGGCCGATGATGTAGTCCGATGTCAGTCTTCCTTTTTTCGGCGCGGCTTCTGGTAGGCCGGGACGCCGACTTGGCGGCGTTTGCGCGCCACGGTGTCGCGGTTGCAGCCGAGGCGCTGGGCGAGTTCGCCGTCTGACACTGTTCCGAGGAGATCGACGTCGCGCTGGCTCCAGTTGACCCGTCTTTTCGGGATCGCGGGCTCGATCCCGAGTTGTCGGCGCTTGTGGCGCACAACCCACAATCGACACCCGAGGCGCTCGGCGAGCGCGCCGTCGGGCATTGTTCCGAGCAGTGCGAGTTCGTTTTTTGTCCAGCGCTTCCTGCGGTTGGCGGGCGGGATGACGAGTTCGCGCCGCTTGGTGTACACGGCGTCTCGTGAGCGGCCGATCTGCGCGGCGATCTGATAGTCGGTGTCTGTTCCGAGCAGGGCGATCTCTGCGTCGGTCCAGGCGTTGGGACTGTTGTTGTCCCGGCTGCTGTCTCTGTCTCGTCGGAACAGTCGGGTCTTTTTCGAGCGGTAGTAGTGGCGGTGCGAGTGGCCGGGGTCGTTGTCGGCGTTGATCTGGCGGCAGACGATCTCTCCGGCGACCTGGCCGAGCAGGTCGATCGCGCGGCGGATCGTCTTGGCGCTGCATCCGCACTCGGCGGCGAGCGTCTCGACGTGCAGGCCGCGCGCGCTCGCCAGTGCGGCGTCGACGAGGCGGAGGCGTTGGAGTTCCGTGAGGGTCATTGATTCGGTGTCAAAAGCCGCCCGCGCCGAACTTCCGCTTTCGGGCCGGTTTGCGAAGCCGGGCGGCGCGGGGTTATTCGTCTCCCCCCCTGGCGGATGATATTGCGGCGCGGGCGGAATCCCACCGCGCGGCGGCGTCGTCCGGCCCCTCGCGGCCGTCAATGTGTCGCTCAAACATATCGACCATCGCTTCCAGCTCAGACAGCAGTTGCGGGGCTGCCGCAATCAGAAGGGCGTTGGCGCGACACTCTTCGGCCGTGGCTCCCGCTGCAATCGCCGGCAGCTTCGCTCCGGGTTGAGCCTCGTCTGCGAGGATATGGCATTCGTACCCGGAAAACCCGGTGTCCACGTTATCCGCTTCCCACGGTCCCGGTGTGTGCTTGCTCATCGTTTCGCCTTTCTGTTGCGGCCTATCTCGTCAGCGGGGTCGCGGCCAGTCGCCCCGGACGCCCCGGAGGGCGTTTCGACTCAGTTTGCGAGTCCGATTAGTCGTCGTCTTCCCGGCTTTCCAGTTCCGACTCGACGGCCGTGACGACAGCCTCAGCAATCCTGCTGATTGCGAGATACTGCCCCATTCCGATACGCTGTAATGTGTCACCGGTCGTGCCGAACTCTTCGGCCGCCTCGTCAACCAGGAATGCGTTATTCAGGTGATCGGCGAGCCAGCGGATCCGATCGGCGTCGTAAACGTCAACCATTCCATCGACTATTTCGTGCAGGTATTCCCGCGCGTCGTCGGCATCGTCGATGGTGTAGCCTGACAATTCGTCCGCCACCTGCGCGGCAGTCTCATAAACCCAGTCATCCGGAAGCCGATCGTCAAGCGCGGCGTGGATGTCGTGCATTACGTCGCTGTCAATCCAACTCGGGCAATCGTCTCGGAGACAGACGAAACGCCCCCCGTTGTCTCTCGTTCGCGTCTCGAATGCTCCCGAGAATTCGCCCATAACGTCGGAAAATGTGTGCGTCGTCGTCTTCATCGTTTCGCCTTTCCTTCCTGGGTGTGGTGATACTGGCAGTGGTGATACTGGCAACGGCTGCCAAGTCTCCCGCCGTCGAGCGGCGGGGTAGTTGGGAGTCGTTTACAGACATTCCGGGATGACTGCCGGCTCATTGAGCCCGCGCAGCCTGTAGCGTGCCACGTCGATTGCATTGAGCGCTCGTGTGAGTGAGTCCCGCTGCTCGTCTGGCAAGTCGCCCCACGTCAACACGTCTCCGAGTTGCATGTAGGCTTGGTCTGCCTGAGTGGTGATGCTGCCGATGCGGCGCAAAGTGTTCTGCCGGTTGTACATCGTCTCGTCTCCTGTTTGGTGTGGTGTCAAAAGCCGCCCGCGCCGAACTTCCGCTTTCGGGCCGGTTTGCGAAGCCGGGCGGCGCGGGCTGGGAGTCGCGGGGTTACTCGTCGTCGTGGAAAATATACACTGGAGAGGCGTCCTCAATCTGCGATTGACGCTCCTCAATGGCCTCAGCACTGGTGCACAGCCGCTTCACCGTCCCGCGCTTGGCGTCCTCCGGAATCTCGGCGAGGAATTCAGCAAGAGTCGCGCGATCAGCTTTGTAGGAGTCGCGCTGGCTCTTCAGCCGGTCGATTTCATCGGCGAGCAATTCCCGTGCAGCGTCCTTGCGCTGTCTTTCCGCCTGCCGTGCTGCTTCCTTGCGCTGTCTTTCCGCATGGTCAACGAGATACTGTTCGCGCTTTTCGGAGAGTTCCACCAGCGCTGACCGGACGGCTTGCGTCACGTCGTCTGAGGACGGTGTATCGGTGTCGCTGACAAGATCAATGCGTCCGTAGTAACAGGACGAGGTCCACCGAGTGGGCACGCACTGTTTGGTGAACGCCAGGTATTTGCAATCCTGATATTCTCCGCCTCCGGCAGTCAGCAGGGCCTCCCTGACGTCGAGCGGCAGTGTTGACACGTCCACCTCCACGTCGACGGAATGGTGGACGTTTTCGCCGGTCTCCAGGCGCTTGCGGGCCACGTATTTTTCGCTGCGATTGAGTGTGATCGTGATTTTCATTGAAATTCTCCTGCCGATCGTCACAGTCAAGTCGGCTCACTGCCGGATTGCCTCCGGGATTGGATCACTGCCCAACGTAGGGCAGTGGGATTCGTTGCCGGTCGCGCCGGCGTTGCTCCGGCTCCACTCGGCCGGCGAGTTGCGGCGGTTGCCGCTGGTGGGTCAAATCTGCTCTACAACCGTCGATTCCCTCAACACCTGCAAGCTGTCCGGGTGGATCCAGTACGTCACGCCGTTGTTCCACGCGACTAGGCGGACCGACTCACTCTTCAGCGTCGCGCCTCGGTCACTCATGGTGATCTGCTCAATGCCATCGACGTGATAGGCTCCGGCAGGAAGCCAGCATTTAACTTGCTGTCCATTGTCGAGCCAATAGACGCAACGTACTTGCTGCAAGTCTGCGGCAACGGGTTCGCGTGTTTCGCGTGTTTCGCTCATCGTCTCGTCTCCTGTTTGGGTTGTGGTGTTGCGGCCCGCTACTACTACTAGCGTACAATCGGCGGATTTGTTACAGTCTTTTTTGCGATATCTCTAATTTTCTCACAAATGGGAATGCATTCTCACAAATGGGAACGAAACGGGGGCGGCCGCGTCTTGCGCACCGTCGGCGGCGAGTCTGCCTGTCGGTGACTGACGCGGAGCGGCGGGAGATTGCTGAGGCGGCGGCGGTCGAGGGTACGCCCTGGGCGGTATTCGTCCGGGAAGCGGCGATCAGGGCGGCGAGGGTCGTTCAGACGCACCCGGGGCGCTGACGGAGTAGCCGGCGTCCCGCAAGACCTGCTCGGCTGCGGCCAGGATCGCTACGCTCCTGGTCGCCGCGCTGCGCTCCGTCTGCTTACGCTGCTGTGCCTCAATATCTGCCTGCCGCCACCCGTCGAGGTATTCCGCCAGCTTGACGGCAATCCGGGCCGCGCGATCAGTCCCCAGCGACAAGACGTCCTCGGCGACCGAGTCACCTGACGTGCGACGTATCAGCGGCTCCAACAGAGATGCGACAAGGACCGGCGACGCCCTAATGTCAGCAGCACGGCGGATCGTGGAGACACGATTCCTGCGCCTCGTCCTGCGACTATGCAGCTTCCGGCAGTGCCGACAATGCCAACGCAACGAGCGGCCACCGTCACGCTTAATGCGGTAGGGCCGCAACTCCCTCCGATGCCCACACTTGGGGCAGGTGCTCGGCAACAACGGCGTAATAGACGCCGAGGGACCAGCGTACGAGGGGCGGGGTGGATGCATTTTTCCCGTCCTGGCGCGGGATTCGGGAAACCTCAGTCCCCCCCACGGCAGGCGGCGAAACGCCGGCGAAACAGCGGCGAAACGCCGGCGAAACAGCGGTATCGTAGGGGTGCTAGGGCGTCAGTGATTGCGTACAATCGGAGACGGATTTGTCATAACGTGCCGAGAGACAACAGTTTATGTCCGCTGCGGGCCGGTGGGGACTTGGCGGGCCGGTGGCGGGGGCCGTCCCCTTTTTCGGCTGCGGTGTAGTTGTACGTCCCCCTCCCGGATTTTTTCAACCCTTCTGTTTAAGATGGGCAATCTGTTGTTATTTGCCGTGTTTTCGATGGTGTACTTGGTGTACAAGGTGTGTTTGTGTGTCTTGGTAGTGGTCTTTTGGTTGTGTCTGTTGTGGTGACCAAATTGGTCACTTTTTGTTCAGGTGTACAGTTTGAGAATTTCGCGGCAGATGGTAGTTGGTCCGGAGTGGTCTGTGGTTTTGTTGCACTGGGTGGTGGATCCGTTCTGGTTGATGTGTTGGAACTGCCACTTCCCGTTGAATCTGCGGAGTGTTGGTGTGACTCTGGATGTTGCGTCGAACAGTCCGGCTTTCTCGGCGGCGAACATGGCGTCGTTCCAGTCGGATGAGGGTCGGAACATCTGTCCGGTTTCCGAGTGAAAGATTGTCGTGGTGGTTTTCTGGTCGTATTCTCCTTTGGTTGTGACTGCTGAGAATGTGAGTTCGATGGCGTGTGCGACGGCTTTGTCGAGTTCTTGTCCGGAGAGTGCGTCGATTTGTTCAGGAGTCAAGGAACACCTTCTTTTCTTCGATGGGCATGGCTTTCCAGTGTGTGTCCAGGTGGTGTCTGCGTTTGAATCGCGATTTCTGACGGATGGTACGCAGATTGCTTGAATCGGAGGGAGTGTACAGAGTTTCACGTTCCTGTTGACTGTTATTCCTGACGGGAATACACTTGGGCGAATGGATGCGAGAATTTGCCCGGAAAGATTCCTGTTTGGCATATTGCTATGTGGAAAATCGAGTATCATGCCGACTTTGAGAAGCGGCTGAAGAAACTCCAGAAGAAACACCGCCGCGAGACTCGGAATGCGCTGTCTAACGCTGACACGTTTTTCCGTGCCCTTTGCGCTGGTGCACAGCCGCAGAACATCATTCGGGGATTCATTCACCCCGAACCTCACGGCGTTCTTGCTTTCGATCAGTCGGGCGAAGGCAAGCACTTGAAGGCAACCAGACTGTACACGTACCCCGACGAGTTCACAAAGACGCTTCATTTCATAACGCTTGGAGACAAGGCGAGCCAAGACGGCGACATTCGCCTGTGTAGTGCGTTTGTTGAAGGCTTGCTGGACTCCCCTGTTGGCGATCCTGAAGATTCAGGTGAATAGATATGGCCAAACAACAGTTCAATTCTGTTTCCGACCTTCTCCGCCATGCCTCCGACGACGATGGCTTCAATGAGGAGTTCGACGAACATATTCGTCAGCGAGACATTGTGAAAACGCTTTTCGCCATGAGGACAGCGAAGGGTGTTTCTCAGTCTTCAGTGGCAGAGCGACTTGGAGTCAGTCAAAGCCGCGTGTCAAAGATTGAGAACGGCACTGACGGGGATTTGCGAATCCGAGAGCTTGAGGCGTACGCGCAGTCCTTGGATTGTGATGTACACCTGCTCTTTCTGAAGAGGAATTCAACCGCAGTTGAACGTGTGAAGCAATACGCCTTCTGCATTAAGCGTGAACTTGACCGCTTGGCCGACGCTGCCCAAAAGGACGACGGCATTGCCAAGGGGGTTGCCGGATTCTTCGGCGACGCCTTCTTCAACATGCTGCGTATTGTTCAAGACGCCTGTGGAAAACTCCCGACTCGTCCCGACAACTCCCCATACATTCGGATTGGGATTGCTGTTGAGTGCGTGGACGAAGACGGAGAAGTGTCCGTGGGTGAATCCAAAGAGGCCGAAATCTCCTGACGGAGAGCGGCCCGCGCCTTGGCGGCGCACCAGCCTTATAAGCTGACGGAGGGACCGTGCACTCACGGATGGGTTCGACTCCCCCTCTCTCCGCTTAATCCTGCCGTCTCGCGGCGGATTTGAGCAGAACGTCACGCGCCCACCGCCGTGCGCCCGTGCAGTCCAGCAGGGTCTTCTCTTCGGCCGTCACCCGAATCGAGAATACCTGGTCCCGCACCTGCCCCTCCACGTCCGGCTTCCGGCCCGCGCCTTCTCTCTTTCCGCCATGTGACGCTTTCTTTGCCATAGCGGAATTATCTTGAAAATGTTTTCAGAATCAAGACTAAATCGGTTGAACCTCCCCGGGTTGATTCCGTATACTTATTCAAGCGACACAAGAGAGCCCGGTCGGCGGTAACCGGCCGGGCCAACCACAATCCGGCGTGACGCCAGACTGCGGCCTAAGCAACCACCAGTCTACCGCGTCCCGCCCCAAAGGGAAGGCGAGACTGATGGCGAACCGTTTGTCGAAGGAAAAGACTCTGGCCGTTCTGCGATGCCTCGTGGAAGGCAACTCCATTCGCTCCACCGAACGGATTACAGGCGTCCACCGGGATACCGTCATGCGTCAACTGGTGAAATTCGGGAACGCCTGCCACGAATGGCTCGACCTGAACCTGTCCAATCTCAACATCGACCACGTTGAAGCGGACGAAATCTGGACGTTCGTGGGCAAGAAAGACAAGCGGCTCACCGGCCGGGAGAAGAATGCGGGCGAACTCGGCAGTCAGTACGTGTTCCTTGGGATCGACAAGGAAACGAAGCTGATTGCCGCGTACCGGATCGGGAAGCGGAACGACGACACCACCCGCGAATTCGCGAAAGACCTGGCCGACCGCATGTACCGTGCCCCCGACCAGTCCGGAGACAACCGCCCGCAGGTCAGCACGGACGGATGGCCCAGCTACCCCGCCGCCATCGGGGACGAATTCGGCGGGACGGTGCGTCACGGCGTTCTGATAAAGCAGTACCAGAACCCCGAAGTCGGCCGGTACGCCCCGCCGACTCTCAAGAGAGCCGAACGCCGGGACATAAACGGGATAGACGACCTGAACACGATATGCACGTCGCACATGGAACGGCACAATCTGACCGTCCGCACGTTCATCAAGCGGTTCACCCGGCTATCGCTCGGGTTCAGCAAGAAACTCGACAACCTGAAAGCGGCCGTGGCGCTGCACGTTGCCTACTACAACTTCTGCTGGCGGCTCCGGGAGAAGGGCAAGAGCGGGAAGCGGACGCCAACGCCAGCCATGATGAGCGGCCTCACGGACGAACTGTGGGATTTGGAACGGCTGTACGACGAAGTGATGGAGCAGTCCGGGAAAGACGAACTCACGCGGAAAATGGATCGGCTGTTGGCTGCCATGAACCGTGCGTGAAATCGCGAACGGGCTTCCCTACAATCCACCAACCACACGGAGCGAAGAATGCCGACACAGCAGGGAGCAATCAGGAACGGACGCCAGAACGGCACTGCCGAGCAGTACGAACCGCTCAGTAGCGTATGGGAAGGAACGGACGCCGCTTTGCTCGACGCCATGCTCGATTTCTACCCGAGCATCAAGCCGACTCCGATTCTGGACGCCACGTACAACACCGGCCGCATCTGGCGCGGCTCGAAGTGGGCGAAAAAAGTGGTGTCCATGGACATCGACCCGGCCCTTGAACCCGACATCGTCGCAGACAACCGGGAAATGTCGGGAGTCCGCAGCAACAGGTTCGGCGTGGTCGTGTTCGATCCGCCCCACGTCGGCCCGCAGGGGCGCGACAAGAGCGTCAAGCGGTTCGATTCGGACTTCGGGGCCACAGTCGAGTGCGGCAAGCAGCACGGATGGACTCTGAGCTACCTGTACCCGCCGTTTCTTGAGCAGGCGAAGCGAGTCCTCAAATCGGAGGGGCTTCTACTCGCCAAAATCACCGACATGGTAAACAGCCACCGATCCCGGTGGGCGCACTGCGATTTCATGCGGATGGCCGAAGATGCGGGATTCACCGTCTGCGACCTGATTATCAAGGTGCGCACCGGCCCGATGAAATCGAACAAGTGGAAAGTCGCCCACCACGCCCGCAAGCGGCATTGCTTCTGGATCATCTGCCGCAACAGCACCAGTTGCGAGCGTTCCCATTAGGGCGGAAAATCCTGATCCCACTTGCTGACACGGTGCGTTCCGGGGCGACCTTTGCCCGGAACCTTGCTGCCGAACCCGCTGGCGTTCCAGGCGGGGTCGTAGTGCCCCATCAACGCCAGTTCTGCGGCAAACACCCACCATTCGCTCTCGAACGTCAGGAAGCGGAATTCGACATCCGCGAGCGTGATATTCTGGCGACTCTTGATCTTCGTGACGTGCTCATTCAGGCGATCCCGCAGAGAACGCTGGCTCTTGGTAGTGCCCTTCGACGCCTTGCCGACGTAGACCAGGTCGCCTTTGTAGTAGAGCGCGTAGACACCGCTCTCTCTCGGGCCGCAGTTCTTCGCGACGGGCAAAAGCGGACTGCCCTCTAGAGACTCGACAACTTGGCCGAGAATCGCACGGTCGAGATCGAAAGAGAATTCTGCCATTCCAAGCCCTCCATAGCCGGAAGGCGCGGAACGTAGCTAAAATGCGGAGACACGGGCAACGCGACTTTTCAAATGCAGACACTACCTGTGTCCATGTGGTCGCGTAGTTTGTCGGCTTCTTGGGAGTCGCCGTCGAGTTTGAGGAGTTGTATGGTGAGTGCGGCGTAGCGGATGAGGTGGTGTGAGGGGAGTTGTTCAGTGGGGGTGTCTTTACATGCGTTGATACAGGCAGTGATTCGGCGAAGGTTGCTTGGTGTAATCCAGTCCCCCATTTCTTCGCACGATGCGTTTCCGACGCACCAGTCGGCGACGCATTCTCCGTTGGCAGCGACGATCTGTTTGTTTTTGACTGTCCAAGGTTCAGGGCTGTGGTTCATCGACTGTCTCTGGAATTTTTTGGTTTAAGCCCGGGTAGTCATTTGTCAGGCCATCGTTATTTGGCAACTGCCCCATCGTCGAAGCCCCCCCGTGCGATCCGCATCCGGACCAATTGGTCCGGTTTTTTTGTTCTGTGGGCGGCCTGTTGGTGTGTGGGTTTGTCCGCCAGAGGTCCCCTTGGGTTGTAGCTGGGGTTTTGAAGCGTTGGGTGGTGTCTTCTTCGAGAGCGTCATTATCTTGGATTCCTCGTCCACTATACGTGATTCTCGAAGACGTCGTCCGGCCTGGGCGTGTCTTCTTTGCGTTGCAGGAAGTAGTCACGTGCCGATCGCTGAAGAGGTTCATTGTCGCTGTTCCAATCGAGAAGTCCGTTTCGCGAGACGCGCACGTCGGTATTGGGGTTGTACTGGCGTCGCATGAGAACGACGTGCCGTTCCTGGTAACGGCGTCGTGTTCGCGAGCCGTGCCAGAGGTGAGTGACTGTTCCGGGAATCGTGTGGACGTCCTTTCCGGCCCAATCGCGGACTGAAGCCATGTAGGACTCGACGTACTCGCGCCATGTTCCGGTGAGTTTCCGGAAGATGCGTCCGGAGAGGTCGAGGCAGGCGTTCATAAACACCTGGTCTCCGCCGCCGAGAATGTGTTTGTCGTACAAGTGGTGGTTGTCGAAGAAGTCCCGTTTGACTGCGATCGCTCCGCCGGGGACTTGCCAGCCGGTCGCTTCCGGAAGGAGTGAGGCGGATTTCTTCAGTTTGGATTCGCGGCCGTCGTGGTCGACGTAACGGATGTAGGAAAAGCACTGGACGACCTTGTGCGTTTCGAGTGCGAGTGCGGTCTGGTGATACCACTCCGGATTCCCGAACAGCAGGTCTCCGTCAACCCATGCGACGGCGTCGTAGTCGGACGGGAGTTGCTTGATGGCGGAATTGATGAGTGCTTCCTTCTGCCACATGAGGTTTGAGTCAGTGGCCTCGTGGAGCAGGAGATTTCCGGACGGCGGGTTGTGGTGGTCGCCGGGGAATCTGGCGTAGGCGAAGTAGAGGTCGTTGGCGTCGAGTTGGGAGGAGGCGGCGCGGATGAATTGGCGCAGGTTATACGCGGGGTTGTCGTATCCGGCCGGGTTGAAATGCGGTGTGACGATTGCGAGGTTCATTTGAGCGCAGTCATGTCGAATGGGAACTGTTCCGAAAGTTCGTCGACAATCCCGACGTTCGACCAGTCGAAGCCGTGCGGCGATCGGGCGTCCTGATGCCGTACCCACATCCACGCCATCTTCTCGTCGATGGGTTGCGGGTCCGGGATCTTCGTGTGCTGGATTTCAAAGATGCCGCGTTCCGAGACGCGGGTGATGAATTGGTTTTTGGGGAACCGCTTGAATCCGTAGTGGGGCGGGTTGACGACGACTCCACAGGGGAAGGAGAGCCATTGCGCGTTGTGGTGTTCTGCCAAACCCCTGTGAAGCCGCTCGACAAAGTCGAAGGCGATTGCGTCGTCGTCGTCCAGTCGAGTCTGAACGCACTTTCCCGGCATGCTGCGTGACGTCTGGATGGGTATGCCGGTGGACTCCCACGCGGACATGCGTTCGTCGAGGAGCGGGTCGTTCTTGTGGGCTCGGATGGCAAGGATGCAGTCCTTGTCAGTCTGTGCTGCGAGTGACGGGACAGTGACGTTCCGGGTGAAGTGAAGACGTCGCCGGTTGACTTCGATGTCGATGGCCGACGAGTAAGAGTTGCGGATGATGAAGTAGTGATTCACACACTCCTCCACATCGCGTGCATGTCGCCGATGGTTTCCTGCCGGTAGACGCGCCTCAATCGTTCGGCCAGTGATTCCGGGCTCACGTTCTGCCAGTCGCCGTAGTGTTCACCCTTGTCCTGCCCGAAGCAGTGGACGTCGTCCACGACAACGATGTCCGGCTGGGTACGCGGCGAGATGATGTCCAGTTCACCCCACAGGGGAAAGTCGTTTGCGCCAACGACGCCTTTGGAGACGGGCGGCTTGTACGACTCGAAGTAATGGGCGTCGAGATAGAACAGGCACGGCTCCGTGAGCGATGGCAGCAACCGCCGAAGAACCTCCCTGCTGTCCCCGAGGTGGAACGCGACGTTCCTCACTTCCGGCCGTCGGTGATACAGTTCTTCGGACTTCTCGATCGTGTGCACCTTCTCGAAGAGTTCCGGCAGCCTGATCGTGAGTTGCCCCTTCCACGTACCCGTCTCAACGACCGTTTTCGGGCAGACCGCGTGGTCCCGAGAGAGGATGTCGCGCAGTGCGATAATCTTCCGGTCGTGCAACGGGAGGTCGGTCATTCGTTCACCTTGAGCATGCCGAACGCCTCCCCAAGAAACATGGCGGCGCGATGCGACTCGGCGGCCGCCTCTCGGTAGGTCTCGGCGGGGAGTTTCGTGGGCTTGTTCGGGCAATGGTCAAGAAGTTCCTTGCATCGCCGCAAGTAGATTCCCTGGGCGGTCGAGATGATGAGATTCTCAATGCGGGCCTGTGTCACGGCTGCTTGCTGCTGCGCCTGCTGTGAGAGATCGGGAATGTTCATGGCGATCATTTCTGCTGTGCCCTGACGAACCAGTTGTAGGCGTCAAGGGTGGTGTATTCGCGGCCTGAGAAGAGAAACGTGGGCAGCTTGACTCTGTGCCGCGTGCGAGAAAGCACGCCCTTCGTACGCCACTTCCAGACGGTGAGGCGTGAAGGGCTTCCCGGTATCCGGTGCGTCTCCGTCATCCCAATCCATTCGGATTGAGGCGTCGACTCCGGTTCAAAGACGTACTGCGGCATCCGTTCCCGCCTGAAATCATCGACGTTCCGCATTGTATCGTTCCGTTTCCACTATAGCAAATGCGAATTCCACGATGCTGCATGAGCCTCTTAACCTGAATCTGTCGCGTTGTTGTGTTCACAACAAACGGAAAGACGGATGGCGGATACAGACGAAGCGGCTCTGGAAGAACAACTGGACGTCGAGCTTTCGCAGCCCGAAGAGGCTCCCGGTGCGGACACCCCGGAGCTGGCGCGGCCGTCGCTTGCTTCCATGCTGAAGCAGCACGAGTTTGATATCGACGAAGACACGCCGGATGAGGACGTGATTCGCCGGATGGAGGAGCTTGAAGCGCAGGCTGACGAATTCGCGAAGGCCAAGGAGCGAGTCCAGCAGCTTGAATCGTGGTACGCGCATCACTCTCAAGAGCGCGAGACCGATAAGAAGCCGGAAGAACCAGAAGTCACTGTCGAGCAGGAATCTGCACGGCCGCGTCGAGAAGTACCCGAATTCGATCCCGAGTGGATGAACCTCGTCCGCCGGGACGAAGAGGGGAATCTTGTTCCGATTGCGACGTGGGTTGATCCGTCGATTCCCGGCAAGGTGCACAAGTACGCCCAATGGAAGCAGGCGGAAGAGGCGCGGTTTCTTCGCGACCCGCTGTCCGTCCTGAAGGAAGCCGGGCTGGAAGACGAATTCAAGCCGCACCTATCGAAGTACGAGGAGCGCATTGCCGCCCTCGAAAAGCAGATTGAGCAGAGCCGCACTGAACGGGTGCAGGACGCCCGCACCGACTTTCTGCTGTCGAACGCCAAGCACTACTTCGTCCACGACGATGACGGAAACCCCATCGCTGAAGGCGACACGATGCAGGGGAACGCCAACTATCAGGCGTTCCTTGACGCCGAGGAATACGGCCGCACGGAACTCGGGATCACCGATCCGCAGAAGTTGCTGGCCCTCGCCGTGCGCATGGCCCCCCCGACTCAGGTAATGGAGTCGCAACCGGAAGATCGCGGCGGTCGCTCGACTCGATTGCGGCGGAAGGCGGCGACGAACGGAAGCAAAAGGCATTCGCAAGCCCCGGTCAGCACGCGACGGGGCGGCGCAGTCGACACCGTGGATCAACCGAGGTCCATCGGGCAGTTCAAAAACCGTTGGGTACAGATGCTTGAGCAGTCTGCCGGCGGCGAGGAGTAGTCAAGGAGCAACACGATGGCGACCGTTTCCTACACGCACGATGCGATTTTGTCCGTTGTTCGCTCCAAGGTGCCGATCTGGCACAAGGATGCCGTCGACTGCACGCTTCGCAACAGGACCGTCTTTCCGCTGATGCGGAAGTGGGGAAACCTGATGCTCGGGGTTGAGATTTCCTGGGCGCGGATATGGAACATCAAGAGCAAGCTGCCGGAGACGGAAGAATGGCTCGACAACCCCGACCAGGACTTCCCGTCCGGGCCGGAGCAGGAGCAGTACCAACTGACTCCGGGCGCGTACATCGCCAAGGACTCGCTGTCTGAGCAGCAGTACGAAGCGGTGCTCGGTTCCAAGTCGCAGATTTACAACCTCTACACCGAGAAGGCCGTCGACTGTCAAACGTCGATGGCGAACAAGCTGAACTACGCGGCCATCAAGGGGGACGGGACCGGACGGCAGATGTCAGGGTTCGACACGTTCCTAACGACCGGAACGACGGCCGCCGCCACGGACATTGTCGCCAAGCCGGACGACTCGTACGCCGGTCAGGACACGGATGTCGGCGCTGAGGGGACGTGGAGTACAAACCTCACGACTTCCCCGAATGCGTCCATCGCGACGGACTGGCCGGAAGGGCAGGGGTCTCCGGAGTACGACGCCAAGTCCCCGCTTCAGTTGGTCCGCAACGGCCCGTGGACGAACGGAAACACCTGGCCGAACAACTCGACGCAGATTTTCCGCTACGCATGCAGCGTCCAGCGTCATCGGGGAGCGAAAGTCGCCGACCCGTCCGCGCCGCTGACGTTCCTGTGCGGCGAGCGGATGGAGCGTGAATGGCGCGAGTTCGCCGAGGCCCGCAACTACCGGCTTGAGCCGGTCAAAGAGGCCATCAACATCGGAATGCCGCAGACGGTGTACTTCGAGAACTCGTGGGTCACGAGTGACTACGACGTGCTGCCGAACGAGGCGTACATCGTCCAGCCGGACATGATCGAGTTCTACACAGGCCCGTCCTACAAGCAGATTTGGAAGATGGACGGCCCCTACGAGTTCAAGCCCGAGTTCCGGCACCTGTACTCGTGCCGCACGATCGGGAACTTCCGCTTCCAGGTTAAATTCCTGGGAAACATCAAGGACTACTAAGCCAGCGCTTCAGGAGAAGAAGAGATGCCGCATTCCAAAATCCACGACCTGCGCTGGACAGGGACCGTCACGAAAGAGGCGGATGTCCTTGGGCACCGCGCGACGTTCGACGTCAAGGACTACGTGTCCGACGCACTCAATCCGTCGCACCTGTATGCGACGAAGTGCGAGGCGGTGTTTGTGCTCAACAAGTCGAGCGGAACGCTGGCGAAGGGCCGGAGGGTTTTGCCGTCCACGACTGCCAGCTACTACCCGCCTGTGGCCGTCGCCGGTCTCGGTGGGGCGGAAGTTCCGTTTGCCGGCGTCGTGAGTCCGTTCATTGCTGGCGCAACGGTGGCTGATGGGGCCGGGTTCTGGCTCATCGTCAAGGGTCTCACATACATGGGCTACGACGGGTCGGCGAACTTCGCCATCGGTGACGACTTGGCGACGGCCGCCAATGGAACGATCGCCGAGTGGTCTGATTACACCGACATCTTTGTGGGGTATTCAGCGGCGGCGAAGACGAGCGGGTCGGCCGGCGATCTGCACCTGTCTTACCTCTGCTGCAACACCTGCTACTGACACTGCGAGGAACCAATGAAGAAGGGTACGTGCAAATCCCAGGCGGACAAGAAGCAGTCGCTTCCGAAGCGTCCTGTTTCTGTGCCGATGGTGAAGGGTCACATCAAAACCGGACGTGCCGCCGAAGGCCGTTAAATCGCTCCCGCAAGCTGCGCTGCATAACTGCCCACCAAAGCAGGACCGTAAGCGCGGGTGAGCCGAAGACCTCAGCGGGGGCAAAGCGCCTCCGCTTTTTTTGTGTATCTGCCATGAAACTCTGCCCGAAATGCGGTGAGTCTCTGGAGCATGACGACAACGGGTTCGTCACGCCTGCGATTCTGCGTGGACTGATGCGCAAAGTCGGCGGGCCGGAAAAGGTTGGCGAGCGACTGGGCGAGGACTGGTCTGACGCGCCGAAGGGTTCACATCAGCGGGCCGTGATGAACAACACGGTGCGGGGGTATGTCAACGACGCGGACAAACTGTCGGCGGGAAACAACATCCGCACGTCTGCGCAGAAGGGGGAACTCGACTCCATCCTGATGGAGTGCACGCTGCGCAGAATTCGCGAGGACTCAGATTTCGCCGAGCGCTTCGGGCGGGCACTGACGCGGAAGTCTTACGTTGAGCGTTTGGGGTTGCCTGACCCGAGTGTTGTGGAAGGTGAGGTGGTTGAGGCGTGAGCAAGCCAAGCGAATACGACCTGGAATACGGCATCCAGCAACTCCGGGCGATGGCTCAGGATCTGGATGACGGCTTGAAGATGCTGCGCCTGATCGGGCCGGACCTGGACCCGACGTACAACGACCAGATTGCTCTCGCCGAACTGACGACGAACGAACAGGGGGCGATTTCCACCAACCGTTCGGGAAAGAGTACGTGTGCCTGTGCGAAGGTGTGTGCGGCGGCGAGGGATGTTCCTCTGCTGACGTGGGACGAGCGGGAGATTCAGTGTCGGCAACCTCACCAGAAGGGTCGGCCGCTGACGATCTGGATTATCGGCCTTCAGCTAAACCACGTCGGGCAAACCATCTTCCGGCTGATGTTCCAGAACGGCGCGTTCCGGATGATCCGCGATCAGGATACCGGCGCGTGGCGGGCGTGGGCTCCGTGGGAGAAATACGACGCAGAGCATGAGCACGAGACCCGCCCCGGTCCGCCGTTCATTCCGCCATCGGAGATTGACCACGAGTCCTGGGAGTGGGAGAGCAAGGCCGGCAAACAGGTGGCCGGCGTCAAGCTGAAGAACGGGACGCAGTTCTATTTCTATGCGTCCACGGCCGACGTCAAGATGGGCGACCCGGTCGACATCATCTGGCTTGACGAAGCGATTCGTTACTCGACGCACTACGCCGAGTGGATGATGCGTCTCACCGACTACAAGGGTTGGCTGCTGTGGTCGACGATGTATCGGCCGAACGTCCCCGCTCTTGTGGGATTATTGGAGCGTGACGAACTTCAACGCGAGGAACTGGAACGCGGGGACCGGAAGAAGCTGACGGCTAAGTGTGTGTTCTTCACGCAGAAGGGGAACCCGTTTCTCCCGAAGGAGAGGATCGAGGAGAACCGCGAGTTCCTTGAGTCGCTTGGCGAAGAAGAACTGGCGATGCGCCTTGAGGGCGGGACGCGGTTCGACAACACGTTGATCTATCCATTTTTTGACAAGCGGGTGCATGCCGCGATTCCCCCCGAGGACTCGCAGGGGAACCCGATGGACCCCGGAGAGTGGGACGCGCTGGCGAAGGTTCTCAAGGCGTTGCAGGGGCTTCCCCCGAACGACTGGACGCACGATCTGATTATCGACCCCGGTGCGCAGAAGCCGTGCGTGCTGTTCTGTGCCGTCCCACCGAGGGTGTGGCGGGACGCGGCCGGGAAGGAGCATGGCTTGTGGGCGAGCGACCGTGACCCGTTCTACGTCCCCTACGACGAAATCTACGGCAAACGGTACTCGCTGAAGCAGTTGATTCCCCTGATCCGGGAGAAGATGCGAGGCATCCGTTTCCGCCGGTTCATTATCGACATGCAGGCCGGCCGTCAGACGCCGCTGGTGGGTGGCCTGAAGATCGTCCAGCAATACTCGAAAGCGTTCGAGGCGGCTGGGCTGGAGTCTGAGGAAACTGGAATCAACTTCATCGCCGGCGGAACTGACTTTGGCGGTCGCAAGCAGCAGGTGACGGAGTGGATGCAGATTGCCGGTTGCGGGAAGCCGCAGTTGAGGATTGTCACACAGCGTTGCCCGAATCTGGTGTGGCAGTTGACGCGCAACCAACTGGCGATGGAGGGCGACAAGCCCATTAACAAAGAGGCGAAGCGCGAGAAGAACGACGCGCGCGTGTGTCTCGAATACTGGGCGTCGCGTCGTCCCAGGTACGTGCAGATTGAGCAGGTGAACCGAAACCCCCGGTGGGTGGATGACTACTACCGCTGGGAGAACCGCGTCTTTGGAAAAGACGAAGAACCGCAGCGCTGCCACTTCGGGCCGGGCGTCGCTGCCAATTAGGAGAAACCATGAGTCGGCATGCGCAAGTTGGTGAACGAATTTACTTCTACGAACACGGGGACCGCAGAGACCCGCCGCAATTGGCGCTGGTGACTGAGGTAAATGACGCTGGATTGCTGCGCTGCAGTGTCGTGGGCGTCGGGCGGTTGAAGCTGAACCCGCAGAACTGGATGCGGCACATCGACGACGAGTATTGGGATTCCCGCCGGTCGGAGATCAAGCACCGTGCCGGCGCGTGGGACTTCCACCCCGTTGAGGGGCCGCAGTGGGACAAGTACATCCAGATGCAGAAGGTGCGGGCCGCGAAGAAGAAGGGCAACGACGAGGAGGAAGAGGATGTTGAGTCGCCCGAGCCGGCCGGTTTGCAGACGGAACTGGAAGAGAATCGCCCGGTGAAGTTCCCCGAGCGCATCGAAAAGGCAATGGAAACGGCTGAAGCGTAATGCCCGTCGGGACTGACAATGTGCCTGTTACGGCTTCGGAGATGGTCGTCGACCAGTGGCTCTCGCGTATCGAGCATGCGCGGAAGTGCGACGACCGCGAGGCGTTCGATGCCGTGGCGGAAGCGTGTTACTCGTTCTACAAGAAGTCGGCGAAGTTCATGTGGGAGGATTCCTTCCGCAAGAAGTTCCTCGGCGACATCGACCGTCCGCGATTCGAGACGACAATCAACGCCGCTGCGCAGTACGTCGAAATCTTCGGGCCGTATCTGTTCTGGGACTATCCCCACCGGCAGGCGCGTGCTTACGACCCGCTCGTCATCGACCATGAGATTTTCGGCGGAGACGACGAGCAGATGGCTGCGTGGATTCAGGCAATCGACTACCGGCAGCAGTACCGGCATCGAATGGCTCGCCAGTCTTCGGCGCTGATGAGTCGGTACTTGAACTACAGCCAGCGTGAGCAGCCGCAGGGCCTCCAGCAGCACTCGATGATGGCGATTATCGACGCGCTGGTGAAGGGGCGTGGTGTCCTTGTGCCGCGTGCCTACAGCATGCCGGGCAGCGAGAGGACGCTGACAGGACTGTTCTATGAACCGGTGCAGAATCTTCTGATTGACCCGGATTGCTGCGATCCGCTGTTGGATACCGCGACGTGGATTGCGATCCGGCACACGACTCCCGCGTACGAGCTAGAGGACAGGTTTAACCTTGAGCGCGGGACGCTGGCGGAGGCCGGGAATCTGGAGTCGTACGAGTCGGTGGCGATGAACAATCGGCCCATCGACAAGATTCACCGCACTCGTGGACGGACGAACGACATTGTCGTCTGGTACGAAATCTGGTCGATGTGCGGCGTGGCCGGTCGGCGTCGGGACAACAGCGACATTGAGTTGGTGAAGGAGTTCGACCGGGTTGTCGGGGACTATGCCTACCTGTGCATTGCACCGGGCGTGCCGTGGGCGCTGAATGCTCCGCCGTCTGCGTTTCACGATGACGTCACCGACGATGAAGTGGCCGACATGCTGGGCTGGCCGTTTCCGTGCCATGCGGACGGTCGCTGGCCGGTGTCGTTGTTGGATTTCCGGCCCGACCCGGAAAGTGCGTGGCCGATCGCACCGTTGTCGTCCGGTCTGGGGCATTTGATTTGCCTGAACGTCCTGATGGCTGCGTACGTGGAGCAGGCGTACGAGAACCGCAAGCAGATCATCGGCGCCATCAAGTCGTACGCGAAGGAAGTGCGGGCCGCGCTGAAGAAGCGTGAAAACCCGGCTGTCATTGAACTCAGCGAGGACTTGGAGAAGGAAGTCAACAAGGTTGTCCAGTATCTCAATCGTCCCAACGCCAACACGGACATTCTCACGGCGATCGAGATGCAGATGCGTGAGTTTCAGAAGGCGACGGGTCTGGTGGACTTCATGTACGCGGCCGAACAGACGCAGGACCGCACGGCGCGAAGCACGGCTGCGAAAGAAGAGAAGACAGCGATTCGCCCCGAGAAGATGGCGAAGGACGTTGCTGCGTGGCAGTCCAAGGGTGCGACCCTTGAGGCAATGCTGGCGACGCTGGAGGTGCAAGGGGATGACGTTGAGCCGCATATTCCGGCGGAATTGTGGGACATGCTGATTGTGGCTCGCGACCCGGAAATGGTGTGGCGAGAGATGACGTGCGTGGTTGAAGCGACCGACGTTCGCAGGCCGAACCGGGAGCGGGACTTGTCGAACTTGCAGACGATGTCTCAGCAGGCGACGGCGGCGTTCATGCAGTACGCGCAGATTACGGGTGATTCCGAACCGCTCAACAACTTCTACGAAGCGCTGTTCACGTCGATGGAGCAGACGTTCCACGGGTTGCGAATGGGGCCGTGGGTTCCACAGCAGGATGAAGCGGCGCAACAGCAGGCCGCCATGCAGCAGCAGATTGAGCAACAGAAGCTCGAAGCGGAGCTTGCCAAGGCGGACGCGGAGATTGAAGTCAAGCGGACCGATGCCGAGGCGAAAGCAATGCAGGCCGGTCTCAAGGGGCAGGAGATGCGACAGAAGTTGCTGTTCGACGCCATCGGCCACGCTCAGGACTTGAAGCAGGACAGTGCCGAGCATGCGTTGGACCTTGAGATGACGTCCGAGAAGGGTGAGCAGGACTTGATTCTTGCTCGCGCGAAGACGGCCGAGCAGATTCGGGCAATGCGGGCAATGGCGCGAGCAAGGGCGTCGTCGAGTCGGAACGGGAGTGCATAAATGGCGTACAGGACGATTGTGAACGGCGTTGAGTTGACGCCGGATGAATATGCGAAGTGGAGCAAGGAACGCACCCGCCGTCTGCGGCGAGCAGGACGTGAGATCGCAGCCGGATGCGCCCCTGCGATAGACACCGACACGCTGCACATGGCGATTAACCGCAGCGGGTTGACGAACGAGGAGAAGGAGTACGTCGCCAAGCGGGCGCGTTCGCTGGGGCTCCCGGAGGACGTGGCGTACGACCCGACTGTTCCTGGAATCCCGGTGTACGAAGGCAAGGCGCAGGTTGAGCGGCAGTGCTCGCAGGCCATAGCGCAGGCGGATGCGAACGAGGGGCGTCCGAAGCACCGATTGAACCCTCGCCATGTGGAGAACATCCGCCGCGCGCGGATTATCGAAGACCCGAAATTGGCCGAGCGCGACCAGCGTGAGTTGCGCGAGGAAATCATCGAGAACCACTCTCTGCCCACCTGAAGGAGTTGAGTTATGACCGTCACGACAAAAATGCCAACCGTTGGCGCGAAGGAGCGCATCCAGGGTGGCGTCGGCAGCCAAGCTGTCGCGGACTGGGTGTATGCCGGACTCGACGGCGTGCAGCAATCCGATTCGCTCGTCACCAGCACGGAAGTTCTGGCGCTCAACACGACAGCGATTGAGGTTGTCGACGCGCCCGGAGCCGGGAAGTACCTGATGTTTCTCGGAGCCGTCGTGTTCCTCGATTACAACTCCGCCGCTTATGTCGACGACGCTGGGGAAGACCTGGTGTTCACTTACACCGACAAGACCGGCGCGGAGATTTCTCACACGCTGGACGGTTCCCTGTTCGACGGAACGGCCGACGCGATTGTCTACGCCTACCCGCTCAACGCGGCGGCGAGTGTCCTTGAGTCGGCCGTGAACGCCCCCATTTGCCTGTTCTGCAAGACGGGCAACTGGATCACCGGGGACAGCCCGCTGAAGGTCCGCGTGTGGACTCGCGTTCTCACGAAGACGGAACTTGAGCAGATCACGGGGTAGTCGATGGCGTGGGAGTACACCCCGCTCTGGACGTTTTCCGACATGGTGGAATCTCTCGTGGATTCTGCCCGTGGGAGCGGTCTGGCCGAAGAGAGGCGACTGGCGCGGCGCGTTGTGATGGACTGCTACCGGGAGTTCCCGCAACGCGCCGATTGGTCGTACTTCAATCGGACCGGGCAGGTGCGCACTGAGGCGTCGTCCACTGCGGGGACGCTGGCCTACGATCACACGGGAGGTTCCTCGGAACGTCTCGTCACTCTCACCGGCGACACGATCGACACGACAACCGGGAAATACTTCTCGGTCATCATCGCGAACGTGCACTATCCGGTGGACAAGGTTCTCAGCACGACGACGTTCACACTGACGGAGGGCCAGAATCCCGGAGCGGACGTGGCGGCGGGGACGTCGTATACGCTGTACAGGTCGTTCTATCCGGTGCCGAGTGATTACCGCAGAGGGCAAGAGCCGGTCGAGTTCGACGGGGCGGGGACGAGTCCTGTGTTCGTTCCGCCGGCTGATTTGCTGAACGCGATGCAGTTCTCAAACGATCCGCAGTCGTGGTTTCAGTTCTACACGGTGCGTGGGCTTGGGAAGACGCCTTCCGAGCAGGTATTCGAGTTCGCGCCGCCTCCGTCGACCGCTTTGACGATGAAGTTCAACTACCTCGCCGATCCGAGGCCCATCGGGTTGATTGGCAGTGCGACGCAGTATTCCACAGGGACCATCACGATTTCGGGGACCGGCGTTGAGGGCAGCGGGACGGCGTTCACTGATCGGATGGTTGGGTCAGTTTTGCGAGTTCCTCCGTCCGGTGTTGACCAGATTCCCACGGGAGTCGGTGGTGCGCGGGACGGTGACTATCCGTACGCCGAGCAGGCGGTGATTACATCCGTGACAGACGCGGACACGCTGACGATCGACTCGGCGATGACCGGATCGCACAGCGGTGTGAAGTTCTCAATCGGCGACCCGCTGGAACTGGATTACCACTGCATGATGGAAGCATTCCGCTCGCTGTGCGAGTGGCGGTTCTCGGTGTTGCTGAAGGATGACCGGAAGGTGACGGCTGAGAAGGAATCGCAGTTCATCCGTGACTTCCGGAGGGCCAGAGAGGCGGACAACCGTGAGCCATCGGACAGCGGACGGATTCCGTTGCCGCGTTACTGGGAGTTGTATGAGTGATTCCAGCGTGGGAAATCCTGACCGAGTGCGTGTCTCAGGCGCAGTCTCAGATCGACCTGACGGGGGAGTCTGCCACTGTCGGGATCTTGAACGAGCACGTCATGTCTGTCGTCGTTCCCTATTCGCGGGACAGCCGGAGCCGGTTCGCCATTACACCCCGTCCGGCGTTGGTGTTCACCGCTCCACGTTCGGTGTCGTCTCCGGCATCGGCAGGCAACAACTGCGAGGACTACGTGTTCTACGTGGTGCTTGCCCAAATTCTTCACACGGAACTGAGCCTGCACACGTCGACGAACACTCAGAACATTTTGAAGTGGGAATACAACGTACGACGCTACTTTTCGATGGGCAATCTGAGAAACGAGGTGTTCGACACGGAAGGGCGGGTGACTCTCGCGACGATTCCGCAAAACGTGGATGTGTTCAACGAGAAGATATTTCACGTCTTCGACGACTGTGTGGCCGCAATTCCAATTGCCTTCAAGTGCATCGAACCGCATGACGCTGACGGGAGAGTCTAATGGCAACGGAAGCGATCGCAACTGGAGTGGCGATTAACGGAACGCGGGTCTGTTTCGTCAGCGCCCAACCGCTCATCAAGTACGAATACGTCGACCCCAACGATCACCTGATGTGCGGTGTGTTGGACGACGTTATCGAAACGGTGACTCCGGGAATCGAGCATCACGGGTGGCGAATTCTTCTGGAACCTCATCCGGCGGAGTTGGACCTTCTGATTCCGCTGATCGGCTACACCGAGAGTCCGACCGACACGTTCACGCCGCTCGACACTCTCACGACGTTTACGACTCTGGTGCGTCTCAAGTCGAGCACGGCGAATGCCATCTCGACTGCGAACTGCGTTGTGGACAAGGCGATCTTTCGCGGGCAGAAGGGTCTCAATCCGGTTTCGCTGCAATTGGACATTCTGGGGCGGTCGTCTTCCGAAACGGCCACGTTTTCGCCGAGCACCCTGACTCGCGCCGCTCCGTACCCGTTCACGTCAGGTGTCCTGACTCTTGATTCCACGGCGCGGAAGTTCGACCAGTTCGTCCTGGTGCACGACAACCACGTTCGGAAACGGTTCAACAACTCGGTCACGGCGGACACGCTGGCGAACGTGAGGCGGACAATCCATCTCGGCGTCAACACGGTCTACGACGACGACACCGACGACTTGCTGACGACGTTCATCGCGTCGACGCGCAACACGGGCATCGCGGCGAATCTTCAGTTCACCCGGAACAATCAAGAGTTGACGTGGGACTTCACGAAGGTTCTGTGGTCCGCAACTCCGCCGTCGATTCCTGGCAAAGAGGCGGAAGTGCGGATGTACCAGTTCTATCAGGCCGTCAAGAGCGGCAGTGACGACCTGTGCACGATTACTCAGGATGCCACCGCGTGACTTTAGACGGGTTCAATGAATGCGCCGAAGTGAACGGGGAGATGTTCGTCTACCGGCCGTTCACCCGGCACGACAGAAAGGCAATCGCACAACAGCTTCTCGCGCTCCCTGGGCGGATGGCCGAGAAGCTGGAGCGGCAGTTGGTGGCATCGCGGATCGTCTGTTCGGAGTGGGGTTGTCTCGTCAAGGACTTGAGCGACGACCTGTACCGCGAAGTGCTGGAAATCACATTCGGAGTGGGCCGAGACGAACAGGAGGTGCAAGACGAAACGAATCTCGCTGACGGAGTGTATCTGGAAGTCCGTTACCCGTGGCTCGCGAAAACGTCCTGCAAATCATGCAAACACTGGTGGTGGAACCCACTCACCGGGGAGCTGGCAAGACAGGAGGGCGACCCACTCAGGCGGCCGGAGGATCAGCAACTCATGTGCGAGGTGGGCCGGTGTCCCAAGGGTCACTGGCAGAATCCGATTGAACTCAGCCCGAAGAACCGGCTGGCGTACGAGCACTGGAAGACGTGCTCGGCGCTGCCGGACGATCCGATAGTGAACCGCAATGCCCGAATCATTCAGGAATCAACCGACCGTGCACGAGCGGATGCGGACGCTGCTCGACGAAGTGGCACAGGAAGCCGAGATTCCCGTCAGCCGGGCGGTGATGGATTTGCAGGAGGACGTGCAGCCGGAGGAAGAAGTCGCGACGCGCTCATTGGAACCTGAGCAGTCGGTGTCACAAGAGGACTTTGGAGTCGAGTCGCCGCAGGAACCCGAAAACATCCCCAATTTGGAGACTCCTGAGCCGCAGGAGCCGCCGGAGCCGGTCGACGGAGGTGTTGACCAGCCGCAGGTCTCAGAGCCAGTGGAAGCGGAAGTTGAGTCGCCGCAGGCGCCGCCCGAACCTGTTGAAGAGGAAGTGGACGAGTCGCCGGTTCCCGTTCCGTTTGAAGCGGAGGTGGACGAACCGCAGGTTCCAGTGGAGCCGGAGACTCCGCCGGTTGATGAGGAGCCGGAGGTGATGGAACTGCCGGAAAGACATAGCAGGGAGCAACCGGAGGAACCGGAACTGTTCGATCCCGGCGAGGAATTCCTGATTGAAGTGCAACGGCAGTTTGACGAGTCGCGGTCGGCTGATGCCCCGTTGGGCGAGTCGCTGGAAGATGAGATGTCCTGGCAGCTTCAGCTTGCGGATCGCATGAACACGTAGAGATGTATTTCACTCTTGGCTCATATTCGACACCCGTGAACTCGTCGTGGTTCTCTATCTCGACGCAGGCGTTTCTCAGTCCGCGCAAGAAGAAGATCGGCGAGAAGCAAATGTGGAACATTCACACCGTTCTGCTCGCGAGCACGCAGGCGGCGCTGGACACCCTCATTGCGGACCACGAGTCCGGGATGAAACAGGAGAATGTGGATCTGACGTTCTACAAGGACGACGGATCATTAACAGCCCACCGGATTGTCAACAGCAACACACTGAACGGCATCACGTTCAAGGGAATCAGTTACCCCGGATACTTCCCCGGCATGTGGGGTTCCGGCAGTGAATACGCCGCCGGGTCGGCGCTGCGGTATGTCGTGACGTCGCACGAAGCGGATGTTCTCGATGTCGAAGACAACATTCTCTTCTACTGGCAGGCGCTGCAATTCAGCTTGGGAGGCGCGGACTACAAAGCGATTGGCGCGTTGACTGGTCCGCCGCAGGTTCAGTTCACGATGCAGCAGTCGCCGGCATGGGCGGTCCAGACCGGCACAGCGATCGGCATGTTCACGAACCCGAACCCGGCCGACCCGATGTTCAGCATTCCGGTGAAGCCGGACGGATGGGTGAAACCCGAGACGCCCAAAAACTTCGGCCGCGTCAGAAATTGGGGCTACCCGACAACCTGGTATTACCCGTACGAATCCGCCGGTTCACTGGCCGGCGTTCCCCCAGAGAACCCGTGAGGCTGTCATGGCAACAGTTTACTGGCTCAACGCGAGCAACACCGAAGTGGCGCAAGTGGTCACGACCACGATCAACTCGGCGTCTACGAGCACGACGGCGGTGTGGACGCTGACGCTGACGCTCGACGACGGCAGCACGAAAACCGTGACTTACACGGAAGACGGCTCGCCGACCGTCACCGAGATCGCCGCCGGGCTGGTCGCCGCATGGAACGCATCGACCGACCCGGACATCTCAAAGATCACCGCTGCGAATCCCAGCGCCGGGGTGCTCACGCTTACAGCGGACACGGCGGGCGTACCATTCAGCATCGCACTGGCCGACGACGACGACGGGACGCACACGCAGGAGGCGACGACCGCCAACGTCGGCAACAACGACTGGAACACGGCCAGGAACTGGTCGACCGGCACGGTCCCGGTAAACTCCGACGACGTTGTTTTCCAAGGACCGGCCAGCGGGAACAGCGTGGCGGTGCTCTACGGACTCAACCAGTCCTCCGTCACGCTGGCGAACGTCTACTTCCGCAAGGACTACAACGGCCAGATCGGCCGGTTCGAGAACGGCAAGGCGTACTACCTGCGTCTCGACCCGGACGCATTCGAGTACAAGGCTTCGTCCAGCCTGGCGCTGATCGACCTGACGACTGCCGCGATCGCACCGTACGTCGAGGCGAACGGGAACGCTGGTAGCAACCGGCACGCGCTCTACCTCAAGGCCGGTTCCAACCTGACGACCCTGACGGTCAAGAAAGGGAACGTCGGGCTGGCCGTGCTGCCGGGAGAGACAACAACCGTCGCCACGATCCTCTGCTCCTATCTCACCAACCAGAGTTCGGACGTGAACCTGACGGTCGGTTCGGGTGTGTCGCTGACGACGCTGACACAGAACGGCGGCGCGTGTGAACTGCGGTGTGCGGCTACGACGGCCACATGCTCGACAGGGGCGACGCTCACCACCAGCGGCAGCGGCGCGATCGGCACGCTCAACGTCTTCGGCACGGTCTACTCCAACTCCTCGGGGACCGTCACGACGATCAACTGGCGACTGGGCAACCTCGACTTCAGCCGCGACAAGACCGCCCGCACCGTCACGACGCTCAACATCCTGACGCCGGCGGACGGCACGGCGACGCTGCCAGTCATCACCTGTCACGACAACATCACCTTCACCAACAAGCCGGTCCCGCCGACCCCGCAGGGGGCCTACAAGTGGGTGCAGGTGGGATGACTGCATGCCGTTCGTCAACGCCACATACACCGGAGTCGCGCAGGTCCGCCGGTTTCACTTCTCGGTCGGGCACGGGGACACCTGCGCCTGCCTGCTGGACATTCTGCCGCAGGCGAACCTGCCCGCGCAGGACGGCAACCTGGTGCTGACCGACGGCGTGAACTCGCTCACGGTCCCCGGCTGCCGACTTGACCTGTCCACCGTGCGCCGCACAACAGCCGGGGACTTCGTCCGCGTCCGCATTCTCGGTCCGACATGGCATTGGCGATACGGCGAGATCAGCGGCGTCTACAACACGCCACGTCCGAACGGGTCGGTTGAACCGTCCACTGAGAAGTCGTGCCGGGAGTTGGCCGCGCTGCTGTTCGACGCGATGAAGGTCACAGCCTATGACGTCTCCGGCCTGCCCGACACCACCGGCCCGTTCGTGAACTGGCACGGGGCACACGCTTACTCCGAACTGACGTGGCTGTGCCAACTCTGGGGCTGCGACTTCGGATTGGACGTCTCGCAGACGATCGCCCGCATCTGGAGGGTCGGTCAAGGCGCTGCGCTGCCGTCCGGCGGTTCCGTCCGCACGACGGGGTACGGCGTTGACCTGGCCGAACCGCCCGACCGCATCGTCGGCTACTGCGGGCCGAGCGAGTACCAGTTGAAATTCAAGCTGAAGCCGGTCGGGATCGACAGTGACTTCTCGAAGAGGGACTTGGCGGACCTGACCTACAACCCCGGCGGGGCGGGGAACGCCTCCGGCTGGGACGGCCGCGACCCGTGGGAACCGCTGCCGGTCGACGCCCCGGCGATCGAGCGCGAACTGGCGAAGAAGTCGCTGTGGCGGATGTGGGAGATCGAATCGCTCTCCGACGGGACGCTCGACGTCCCCGGTTACGGCGGCCAGCCGTCCAGCACGGAGGACTTCCTGCCGCTGCTACCGGAGATCGCCGAGACGTACCAGAACCCGAACGGGGCTTATTACCAGAAGCAGGCGTACCTGCTGGGCGACTTTGCCGTGCCGGGCGAACCGGCGTCGCTGCGGAACACCGACCATGCACCGTGCGATGTTCCGTTCAGTTTGGACCGCGAGACCGGACTGGTCGTGACGCGACATCCGGTGTTCAAGGTGAACGGTGACCTTCAGTACGAAGCGGCTGAACTCTATCTCGTCGCAAGCTGCCGCATCCGCCAGCAAGGGACGTTCAGCTACGACGGATACACGGTCCCGCGTCAGATTGCCGACAACGGCGTGGGCGACCTGCCGCTGCACCGGCCCGACCTGATCCGCCGCGTGACGGTGAATTACAACAAGACAACCCCGCTTGGATTCGTCGATAACACCGCGAACATCGATGCGATTCTCAACGCGCAACTCGACGCGGCGCAGGTGGAGTACACGCCGTCCGTTTCGGAGGTGCGGGAGTATGTGGGGCTGGCCCCGATCGCTCTCGACGGCGCGATCCGGCAGGTGTCGATTCGCGGCAACTGCACCGGCCGCGATCAGGGCTGCTTTACGATGGCCGCCCGCAACACCGAGTGGGAACCGGGCCTGTTGCGCAGACGGCAGCGGAGACTGCGGGCCGAAGAAGACCGGCTTCGCGTGCAGCGCGAGATTCAGGACGCTGACCGTCGCCGGGCGCAGCGGGGAGGCGTGTTGTGAGAGACTCTCAAGGCCGCCCGAGCTATCCGGTCCGGTTCATCAACGGGACGGACGAGACGATCCCTGCATGGGGTGTAATCCGACTGAGGGGCGGTCAGTACGACATTGATGACGTGATTCTGTACCCGGAAGCCACGCACCCCACTGGAGACGCTTCTGACGCGCTGTACGTGAACTCTGCAACCCCGGTTGAGCCCGGTGGCGACGGGCACTGCCGCAGCGTGCGAGACGATCCATTCTGGGTGACTGCTGATCCCAGCCTTGTTGGCGGCGCACAACCTGGCTCGCAGATCGGACCGATTAGGGATAGATTTTTCGTTTACGCTGGAAAGCCCGGATTCACCGTAATCTACCGAGACACAGAAAGCAAAAGGTATCTCTGCGCCGCTGCTATTAGCACTGAATACAAGATCGTCCAACTGAGAGACGACCTGGAGGAGTGCGGAGAATCGGCTGACGGATACTTCGTGCTCGACGAAGAGTGCTTTGACTGGAACATTGGGGAAGAACTTTCCGGAGCGGCAAACTTCGTGGAAGTGTGTCCGAGCGCCGGGTGGAAGGGTGTCGCGTTTGGGGGGAAGACGTTTCAGGAACATGGCATTTCGCAACCGGGGCCATGCGAATGGGGAGACATCATTCTGGTGCGCCGCGAAGGCGAAAAGTGGCTGGCGGTCGGCGCGGGTCATCTTGCGTTGACCGGAACAGCCGACGATGCGGTTGAGGAGTTCGCCGAAGGGCAATTCACAGTCGACGTGAAGATCGGGGATTGTCACTACGGATACGGAGGCGGCGCGGTGCAACCGTGCCCGGATGGGGAAACGCGAGAAAAGACGATCACAGCCAAGGTGCTGGGCGGGGATGTTTCGGAGGGGCAGGCGGTCACTCTCACCTGGCGGGGAAATGGATGGGATGCCGCCGCAGTAAATGTCGAGGCCGGTTGTGGGCTAAGAATCGAGGAGTCGGCAGAAAACGGCGAGGAGAACCCGGACGCTGGTAAGATTCGTATCGACGAGGACATCGCCGGTTGTGGGCTTGAGTGGGACGAGGACAACTGCCAACTCAAGGCGGACCCTGACGACTTGGCGGGGTGCGGGCTGAAGGCTGGCGCGAACGATTGCGATCTCGACGTTGACAATACCGCGCTCGCGGGCTCCAACCTCGACACCGAAGGCGAGTGCGCCCTCAAGGTCTCCGACGACCTGATTGACCGCATCGAAGCCCTTGAAGCGTGCTGCGAAGAGAACCGCGCCTGCTGCGACACGCTCACGGACATCGTGAATGACCTGATCGAGTGCTGCGAAGACAACCGGGACTGCTGCTACGAGTCGATGCTGTGTTGCTACGACAACACCGAGTCGATCGACTACATCGGAGACTACTGCTGCGACGGCGTGCCGGGCACGGGCGATTGCGATACGAAGTGCCTCTGGCGCTGGCCGGAGGGCGCGACGACGACGAACGATTGGGATCTAATCGTCCCGTGCGCCGGAGAAGACTGCGAATGCTCCCGTCCAACCGAGGTTGGGACAGAAGTGGGAGACCAGGCATTCTCAGACTGCAATGCGACTGGTGGAGCGGGGTGCTGTGATGGAACGGACGACGTGACGGAACTCACAGCGACGATTTCGGAAGTCAGCAATTGCGCGTGCGGAGGCGGTGTGACCGTCACGATGGAGCAGTCGGAGGATTGCGAAACCGGAGCGGCGATGGAGTGGCAGGGAACCGCCGACTTCTGCGGCACGACGATTTCCCTGCGGTTCATCTGTGACGGTACAGACGATATACAGAACTGGTCGCTTCTGATCGAGTTCTTCGATAACTGCGTCTCTCCTCGCGAAATCAACCCTGACGCCGGTGCGACAACCGACCCGATTGTCGCCAACTTTTCCGACATCGCCATCGCGTCGTGCTGCGGTGGCACCGATGCCGTAATCGACATCATCATCGAAGAATGAACACGTCACTCACGAAGAAAAAGCAGGATCTTCAGGCGCTTCGCGCGCGCGCGGACGCTGCCATGAAGTCGAAGAGAACTCCGCGCCCGAGTGGAAGGGGGCAGGCTCGACGGGTGGTGAACCATGCCGACGGGCCGGGGTCGATCCTGTCTCAGCGCCTCAAAGCGTGGGGCGTTGCCGGGTGCTCGGCCTGCGCGTCGACGGCCCGCGAGATGGACAAGATGGGGCCGGAGAAGTGCCTGGAGCGGATTGATTATCTGGTCGAGGAGATACGGCCGAGGGCCGAGCGGTGGCTGCGGGGCAAGCGGTTTCGGTCGGCGTTGACGAGCGCCCTGTCTATCGCCGGATTGGACAAAATGGCGACCGAGAAGGCGATTCGCCTGATGCTGGAACATGCCATCAGGGAGTCGCAGAAGCGGCGTTCGCTCCGTTCGGTCGACGTCCTCCAGGTAATCGCCGAGGGGGTGTTTCACTGGAGGGACGCGCAGACGGGCCTGTCCTCCGTGCTGGGGGGCGCTGGGATGTCATCGGTCGTCCAGTCGTATGGAAGCGTGGATGGAGTATCGGAAGCTGTTCAGGAGTTCTTGCCGAAAGTGTGCCTGGCGCGGGCTATGCCGTTTCCCCCGGAGGAGTTCGGAAAGCTGGCTCAAAAGCATCCGGGTGTTCAGTTCGTCGTGTGTTGCCACAGCGTTCCGTCTCACCTGACCAAGTGGTCTGGGATTCTGCCCCGGTTCACCGGCTACCTGAAGCTGTCTCGTGACATGGAGAACGTGTGGCTGGCAACGCCCGACGAGCGGGTGCAGTGGAAATACTGGACTCCGCGAGGATTGTGGCTGCCGAACACGTTGGGAGATGTGCCACGCGGGCACGACCGGGGCATCGAGGGGCCTGTGAACGTGTCGCTGGTCGGCAGGCCGGATCTCATCAAGAGTTTCCCAAATCAGGTGTTTGCGGTCGCACTCGCGAACAAAACGCGAAAGTGCCGACTGCACCTGATGATTCATGGTGCGACAGGGCGCGGAAAGCAGACTGACGGAGACCTGGGCTCTCTGGCAAAAAGCCTTGGCGTGGAAACGCTGTCCCACCCACACATGGACCACGAGGCGCATCGCAACCGGATTGCGAATGTTGTTGACATTGGAATGCAGGCGGGGTTCTGCGAGTCGTTCAACTACGTGGCCTTGGAGCACATGGCTTCCGGCAAGCCTGTGGTGGGGTCGCCGACCGTGCGGTTCCTTCCAGACCGAATGCAAGTGGACCCGAACGACATCGAAGGGATGGCCCGCAAACTCCTCGAACTGAGCGAGCGGCTGGACGCCGACCCGGAAGGTGAGCGGGAATACTGCCGCGAACACGCGGCGTTCGTAGCGGACGGGCTGGCAGAGCAATTGGTGAACACGCTTCAGATGCTCAAGTCGCCTGATGGCCGGGATCGAGCGGCCGCGCGGCCTCCGCGACTGGAACACAGCCGGAACGACAAAGTGAAGGGGATGCGCGAAATCCTGTCACGGCCTCACGCAACACGGCCGCGAGTTGTCGTGGAAACGGGTACGCTGCGCGGGGAATTCGCCGTCCGCCTCGTGGAACTGTTCGACACGGTTCACACGATTGAGCGGTCCCGCGAGCTGTATGACTCGCGGCCGGAGGGCTATGGAATCCGGTTCCACATCGGAGACAGCCGCGATGTTCTGGAAAGGTTGGTGCAAGAGATCGACGATCCGTGTTTGTTTTACCTCGACGCGCATTGGTATCCCGCGAAAACCGACCCCGTGGCTGGCGCGGGCGATCACCCGTTAATGGAGGAGTTGTCTATTCTGAGCGAGCGTGACCACGCGGATATTGTGGTGGTTGACGACGTCCACGCATTCGGCAGGGATGACGAAGGGGAAGACTGGTCGGGGTGGTCCGACATCTCGCCGGAATCACTGGCGAGACAACTCGGGCGCGTGTCCCGTCAGGAGACGATCGGCGATATGCACTCAATGTGGAGGACGGAACGATGATGGTGCTGCGGTAAATGCACTGCGCCCTAGTCAGCCACTTGGTGTGGATACATATTTGGGACGGAGCCCGTGATGATCTGCTTACCGGCGTGGACGATCGGCGATTGTGAAGAGCAAATTGAAGCGAAGCTCAAATCTCTTCACGACGCATCTACTCGGCCGGCTTCTTTCGGGCCTTTGCCCGCTCCCCAAGAAGACGCATCAGTCCGTTGAGCTGTTCCATCCTGCGCGCCATCTCGGGATCCGTTTTGCGAGTCTTCTCAATGTCGTCCTTGCCAAAGTAGACTCGCTCGAACGACCTGGCTCCGATCTCCCGCATGGTGGCGGACAGCTCGTCGCGGATGATGCCCTCCTCTGCCGCCTGGGTGACGTCGTGCACCCGGAATCCAGTCAACAGGTTGACCGCGCGTGCGCCGGCGCCCTTCCGTTCGTCGGTCCCCGTCCGCAAGCTCGTGAGCAGCCTGGACGCAGGAGTGTTGGCGATCAGGTGCTCGAGGTTGCGGGAGATAACGGGCTTCGCTCGTCCACTGGCGTCTTCGATCGGGTCTCCGCCGAGCAGCACGTTAAGATTTGAGCGGAGTCGGCCGAGAGTCGGATCCATATCGTCGAGATCTCGCCCGCCCCGCGGACCACGCTGGAAGAATGATTCACCGCTGGCAATCTCGATCGCGGCCTTTCCGATCGGGTTGGATCGTGAGACAAGCTCCGCAAGGAAGTCCGACGTATCGGGTCGCCCGTTGCGCACAGTCAAAAGGCTTGCCGGATCCTCGTGCATCAGGCTCAGTCCAGTGAGATAGCGGCGACCTTCTCCGCCCTCGAGCGGAACGGCCATCGTCTGGCCGACGTAATCCGGAACTGGGCGGTCGGGATCACGTCCGACATTCTGCGCTCTGATCGTCTGTGCCAGGGGTCCACCTGGTCGCTCCAGCAGCTCACGGACCACGTGCTCTGACATGCCGCGAGCGAACGAGTAGAACGGGAAGATGCGCCGCAGGATCTTGCGCTCAGAAGCGCTGAGGTTCGCATAGTCCACGTGTGCGGACGCAACACGACGTGCTGCCTCGGCCGGGTCGATCCCCTTCTTCAGAAACTCGATGAACGGCGTGAGACGGTTCATCCCCTCGGTCCACGAGCCGAACGCGCGGCCCGACCGAGCAAATACATTCACGTCTGTCTGTGTTCTGACTCCTGCGACATTCAATGGGTTGATCTGATCCCAAACGCTCCACGGCGTGTCTTTCTTCGGGATCAGTTCCCTGGCAGATCCACGGATCGTTGAGGGCAGAACGCCCGGGATGTCGGCGGCCACATTCACGTCGAGCGAGCTACCCAGTGCGGCGCCAACATCTTCCAGGCCAGCCTGCCCCTGCCCTCGTGGCGCGACGTTGAATTCAAACGCCAGGTCTGCCAGTGCCTCTGTTGCCTGCTCGTCTGTAGCGTTGGCAACATCGATCCCCTTGTCGGCGAGTCGGCGGCGAATGGCACCGATCCTCTTCAAACCCTTGACTGGCTTGCCGGCGATCAGTCTGTATGCCGCTCCCATAGAGCTAGTCGACCAACCTCCGATCAGCATGTTTTGGATCTGGCCGCTAGTGAAGTTCCTGCTGTGGAAGGCAGGTGCGATTGATGTCACCCCCGTTTTGAACAACCGTGTGAACTTGTCGACGGCTTCAAGTACCGGGTTGAGTTCGTCCGGGTTCTGGAACGCCTTCACCACGCGCCCAATGTCGTCAGCCAGCTCTCGCGGAACAAACAGGTTGTCGGCACCCTGCGGATGGGCTTCAGCCAGAAGTTTTCTAGATACTGCCGGGTCGAGACCAGCCGCCTCAAAGATCTCCTGAGCACTTACGGAGCCAGGGGGCGCGTCGTCACTCTCATGCCCATGCGCCAGCATCGTCTCTCTGATGAGGCGAGCCAGGCCGGTCGCCCGGTGACCCATCTCGAGCCTGCGCAGGCCCTCGTCGAGAGGGTTGTGGGGGAAGATTGGAATACCTTCCTTGGCATGCCGCGGGTCCAGATTCGCGACCCACTTTGCGATCTGCCGCGTGTCGGTGACTGCGCTCGTCAGGCCGAGGTTCTGCATTTCCTTGTTGACGATCGACTCAATGAGATCCATCGTCGGCCGAGTCTTGTCCTTGGGGGCCAGCTTGTGCCACGAGCCGGAAATCATCCGGTTCAGGGACAACCTGTTTAACAGAGAGGTTCCGCCTCGCACATTTCTGAGAAAGTCGCGCCTATGCTTTTGCGATCCGTGCGCTCCCGACAGCAGCTTTGACGCCCATGATGGCAGTGCCGCCTCTCCTGGGAATCGGAACGGAGTTCGTGTCGCGTAATTGACGTACAGATCGTCAAGAGCTTTTGTGGTGAGGCCCTCAAGTTGCTCCTGGTCGAGCATGTTGCTCATCAGCTTCTGATACCGCTCGACACCTTCCTGCAAGTGCTCCATCCCCTGGGGGAGTGGCGCCGTCCCCTCGAGCGCGGCGCGGTAGGCGTCGTGAGCGTCGAGTCTCTCGGCCGTGCTCCCCAGGTTCGAAGTATACTTGGCGAACTCGCGGATATCCTCAACGAACGCTTGGCGAGCAAACTGGCCGGCCTCCTCCTCGATACGAGACGCCGCCCGCCCCAGTTGCTGGCCGAACTCGCTCGTCGCGCCCATCTGCGCACGGCTGAAGATCGCGGCTCCGTGCCGGCCGAGCGTGCTGTTCCGAACACCGGCCGTAACTGCATCCATGCCGCCGGCCACGCACTGAGCCAGTCGTCGGGATCCCATGGCGACCGAAGATCCACCAAGCGGCGCGCCGAAACCAACGAGCCCTCCGAGCTTCTGAGTCCCGACGCTCCTCAGCGCGTCTGACAGGCCGCGGTATCCCTGCCGCATCGCAGCATCGCGCAGTGAGTCGAGCTGAGCCCCTGTCGCATGGGGAATCATGTCTTGAAGACTGACGGTCATGTTTGAAACACGCCGACCAACCTTGTTGCCTGCGATCGCCTGAGCTGCTTTCGGTGCCAGGTCGTCGATGACTCCGGCTGCCTTGGCGATCTTGCCGCCCTTGCCGAGCGCACTCGCCCCGAGAGTGGCGTACGTGAGGGGATCGGCCAGCACTTCGAAGCCAAACCCGGCGACGTCGCCGAGGTCGAATCCCGACGTATTCCTGCCGAGAATGTCCCACTCCTGCAACACCTCTCTGCCGGTCGTTCTGTTGTCGGCGGTGAGCGGGGACAGCAGTTGGTCAAACGGGTTCTCGCCCACCGCCATGTCACGGATCATAGATCCGGGCACGTCGAGGAAGTTGCCCAGAGCAGACAGTCCGCCGAGAGTTCTGCTCGCAGCTTTACCGAGAAGAGATGTCTCCTCCTGCGGCGTCAGAGGATGCGTGGGCGCCGTCCGCGACGCGCGTGCGGCCATCGTGTAAGCGGCGGGAACGGCCATGCTAGAACGCCGGCGGGCTTAGTGGTGAAGTGGGAACGCGAGGCGTAGGCGGTGGACCGTACGAGGGGGTGGATTGTGGTTCCTCAATCCCGTCTTCCAGGTGAGACCACGCCCACACATTGCGCCAACTACTCTCAGGCCACTCCGGAAGAGTCGGGTCAATCTGCCTCAGCGCGTTGTAGCGCTTCCTACGGCGGTTGAACTCAGCCTTTGCCTTGTCCGTGCCCAACGTGAACAAAGAATCGCCGACCCCAGGGATCATGTCGAGAGCCTGCTCTCGCACGTCATTCCATGACCCCCCCTGTTCAGCGAGTTGCGCATGGAGTTGATCCAGGTCACCGTGAAACCTCAGTGTGTCATCGAGGTTGAGCAACCCGTCACGTACATCAGCCGTCATTCCCTCCACGTCAACCTGGCCATCCTCCGTGAGCGGAGGCGCGTAGTTGCGCTGAAACACCCTGCTCGGATCTCCAGGGCGTGCTGCGGTTGCATCTGCGTCGTTTTCTGGCAACGCCGAAAGACCCCTGGCCCGTCTTCGTTGATTCATCGCGTTGCGGCGATCCTCGTCATTCATCCGACCGATTGCCGATGGGTAGCCAGCGGGAGTCCTGTCGCGGGCCATGCGTTGCCGCGACTCAGATCGAGCCAGAAGGTTTCCAAGAATCTCCCCTCGCGTCATTGAGCTGGGGTCGAGGCCCTGCTCAGCCGCAAAAATCCGCAGCCGTGCATCAAGTGCTGCCGGTGGGATGCCCAGGTATGCGCCACGCCTGTCGCCAGCAATGCGAGCGCGGCGTGTGCGATCATCCACAGCGAATTCACCATTGCCAGTCGGAACAATACGGTCGGCGGCTCGCCCGGTGGAGTTGAAATACTCGTCGGCTGTCATGTCCGGAGGCAGCAACACCGGTCGACCATCGGGTCGATAGACAATCGTGCTGCCGCCAGCCATTTGCGTGCCGGACGGAACTCGTTGCTGAAGTGCGCCGGATCGTTGCTCTTCTACGGACCCCGGGACAACCGACCGCGGCTGAGCGTTCATCACGTGAGGCATGCTGGGAGCCAGCATGGAGTTCTCGGCGTTTGGAGGAGGCAACGGCGTGCGTCCAGCAAGCGCCATGTCGATGTCCTGCTGAGCCCTCTGCTGAAATTCCGACATGGGACGCGGCCCGAACTGGCCCGACTGCATGCCGCCATCTGGCGTGAACATGGCAGCCGGCCCACCGTCGAGGCTTCTCTGAAGGGATCCGCTGGCAGGCTGCATTACGCTCGCGTAATTACCGACTTGCGGCCGCGCGGCAGCTTGCGTAGTCGACCCTGGGAATGCCGGGGACTGACCTGGCATTTGTGCGTTACCCGGTGCTTGGTTGACCGCCGAGCGAGATTGGGCCATTGCCGCCCTGTTCACAGGCGGTGGGCTCATCGAGTCAATCGGAGACGCGCCGAAACCTAGAAGAGACGGGAATCCGGTGTTGAATGGAGCGAGCTGCGGACCTTGCGGACGAGACTGATATCCTGCGGGAAGCTGCGGCCCCTGTTCGACGAATGACGGTTGTGTTGCAGGTCCAGTGGGCCCGAAGTCCATGTTCGGAGTTGGCCCGAACATGGCGTCAATCGGTCGAACCCCCTGCTGCCGTTGCATGTAGTATGGAACCAACTGATCGTGCAGCCAGTTTTGCAGCATGTCGGGCGGCGAACCCTCCTGAAGATTAAAGATGCCACCGTCCCTTTGCGACTTACCGTGTAGCGGCGCGTATTGCCGATCTGCCCACGCCAGCGCCGACGGGATCATCTGATCGAAGTGGCCACCTTGGATGCCAGGTGCGTAGTTCACCATTGTCTGCGCGTATGGTGAGCCCGCGTTGCGGCTGTTCAAGTATTCGTTCATCACTGAACGGCCGCGGCCGAGAGTCGAGTTCCGGTTTGCCATAAGTTCACCTCAATGATGATCGTGTCGCCAACGCCCTCGCCGCTCTCGGACGTGCTGCATGAGTATCGCACATAGTACGTGCCGGGTCTGGTCGGTGTCACCCTGAATGTGATCCCCTTACCGATCGGGACGGGGTCGCGGTTCGTGTCAGGATCCTGAAACGCCGAGGCGTTTACGGCAACAGACGCAATGGTCAGGCCAGTGTTTGGAGACACCTCAAGGGTTGGAGTGCCAACGAGCGTCTCGCCAGAAAGCAGTTCCTTTACGCAGCTTATGCACAGAGTCCGCGCAACGAACAACGGGCGCCGCAAGCGAGATGGGCTCGACGTGATAACCGTTGGAACTGGAACAGACATCAGCGAGCCTCCGCAACAAGTGGCTTTCTCAGAATCTCGCACACGAGCGGGTCGGGGTCCATCTCAACCACCAGGCTCTCCGGGAGAAACTCGACCATTGTACCGTCAAGCGACGGCTGGACGGGAGACACATCGACGCCGAGCGAGGAGTCGCTCTCTTCGTTCACTAGAAGAATGCGCCGCTTCGTGATCGCGATCGGTAGGGATTCCTCTGCCTCTGCGGCAAACCCGATCCCAGTTGTCTTCGACACGGCGACCGCAAACGCGGAATCCACCTCTGAGCATTGGTCGACCGCATGGCCCTTGTTGACGGTCAGCGCGAGTGCCGCATCAGATTCAGGCGTGATCCCCTGGGCGTACACTCTGGTCGGGCCCGCTGGCAGCGCAGAGTCGGATTCACTGGACAGTTCGACCGCCTTTGCCTTTGCGGATGCTACCGGACGAGCGGCGTCTTGCTCACCAGCCGACGCCACGCCAATGCGGCGTAGCGATGACACCGGCAGCGCAGATTCCTCGTCAGTTGCGAGGCCGACGTCGACAAACTTCGCTCGCATGACTGGGCGAGCTGTGTCGGCCTCTGCGGCGATCTCTGCGATCTTCGCGAGCGACAACGCGCTCTCTGGCGACGACGCAATGCGCACGATCTTCGCCAGCCGGAGCGCCGCATCTGACTCACCCGCACGCGAGGCCACCTTGATGACAGGGAGTGCGTCGGACTCCTCGCTCGCGATTCCAACCGCGACGCGGTGGCTCGGAGTAGCTGTAAGGGCGGATGACGACTCTGATGCCAATCCGGCACTAACAGTCTTGCGAGACGTGACCGGCAGAGCCGTCTCGATCGTCGATGCAAATCCGACGTGATCGGACGCGTAGCCCGCGCTGTTCAGTTCCACGGCAACGCCGACCGTAGCCGTCTTCTCAGAGGCAGACAGCGCAGTTGCCGCACTGGTGTCTGAAGAAAGTCCGATCAGCATACTTCGATCCGGATAGTGTCGCCCACAATCTCACCGGGAATGTTCGTGTTGCAGTCGACGCGCACATAGTACGTGCCAGGGCGCGTCGGGGCGATACGAAACAGGACTGAAGTGCCCTGCGCACTCGCCGGGTATCTCGACGCGTGATCGACGAACTCCGCGCTGTTGACGACCGGAGAGCTTTGCCCCAGTCCGGAGGACGGTGATACACGCAACCGCGGCACGCCGGACAAGAGTTCACCCGGACGCAGCCGATGGCGAAACGACGCGCCGATTGTGTGCGGCACGAACAGCGGGCGTCGGACAACCGAGGGGCGCGTGCGAGGAGACCGCGGGACAGGGACGTGACTGCGAAGGAAAACGACTGCCGTGAGAGGCAACGCGGAGTCGACCTCGACACACAAATCCACAGGGACAAAGAGTTCACCTTGCAGTCGTACCGGAAGAGACAGATCTGCTTCAGACGCTATAGTCAAGCGGTTGACTGCAACCACCGGCAACGCGCTCTCATCGCCGGAAGCAACGCCTGCAATTGTGGTTTTCAAGCGTTCAAGCGCGAGCGCAGATTCCTCTGACAGCACAAAGCCGAACCCTGGAAGTTTGTTCGCACCAACGCTCAGTGCAGAGTCCAACTCCCCGCCGAAGAGGATTGCGTGTAATTGTCCTGCCACAACCGGCAACGACGACTCGTGTGAAGTCGCAAAGGCAGTCGCTTGCGTCTTCGCGCCCGAAACCGAGAGGGCGCCTCCTGTTTCTGAAGCAACGCCACCTTGTTTCGACAGCGCTGCAATTACTGGCAGCGACCATTCATCCGAACTCACACCCCCAGCGCTTCGCGTCTTTCCGCCAGAAACCGCAAGAGCGTATTCGGTGATCGAGGAGAGTCCAACCCCTACTGTTGACGCTGCAACCACTGGCCTCACAACAGCGCCGACACAACACCAATCAGAAGTGTTATCCAGAGTCGGGTCGAACAGGTCAGAGCCAGCCGTGGCCTCCACGTTCTCCCGCACGTACAGGGTAACCGTGTTTCCCAGAGTGCCAGCCGAGACTGATCCTCGATCGGTGTAATCGCCGTCTTCCGTGTCAATTGACCGGGTCCGTGTGTGAACTGCGACAAGATGCGCAGAGCCGTCAACTGTGCTGTCGAGTGTAAAAGTCGGGGAGTCATCGTCAGTGCCCCCGGAGCAAGCTCCGTCTTCCCCGTTGGTATTTTCGCCGTGCGTCTCGTCCTCGAATGCGTCTGACGGGTCTGCTCCGGAATATCTCACAACGGCGATGCAGGCTGTGTCGGTTGAGGCTACGGTTGCGGTAACCGTGAACGATCCCCCCGGCGACCCTTCAGCAGTGAAACAGGCGATTGACGACTGGCTCCGTCCGCCACACTGTTCCTTCCGTTTCGTCCACGTCAGATATCCACCGCTGTCAGAAACGCTTGTAATGCCATCGGCGTTTCGCACAGCAACAAACACCACGTATGCCTGTTCGTGCCCACCCTGAACCGTTCCGCTCGTCACAGACGTAACGGACCCCCCATCGTCCGACCCCGTCACCGTCTCTTCATACGTCAGCGGACCCTTGGCAATCGCCCCGCTCATGTTCGAGTTGGTGTCAGCGGAGGAATCATATCCTCCGTCGTTTGTCGCCCTGACACGACAACGAATGTACTTCGCCTCATCCTCCGACTGAAGAACGTATGTACTTGATGTCTCTCCGCTGATGTCCGTTTCGCCCGTGCCCCCCGAATCGTCAGAGCGGGTCCATTGATACGAGTAGGTCGCCGTTCCGTTGCTCCCACTCGCAAACGGAGAGTCCAACACCCAAGTGCCTGTCGTGCAGGACAGAGTCTCCCCAACTGTTTGTGTTCCGGAGATCGCCGGAGCAACGCTGTTGACAAGCTCCGGGCCATCATCCCACTCGGAAATCTCATCATCCGTGAGGACGCGAGAAAAGACGCATAGGTCGCAGACGCGACCGCGAAAGTCTTCGTTGTCGTCTTCGTTCGCACCGGACAACAACCGGCCGTTGCTGTAGCTCAGGTTTGACGATCCACTTCCGCCCGTCGCTTCGGGCGAACCATTGACGAACACTTCCGCCTGAGTTCCGTTGTAGGTAGCACCCATACGGAACCAAGTGCTTGCCGAGACGCCTGTTGAAGCTGTAGCAACCTTCGCTCCCGATGTCGTCCCCGCCTCAGCGCGCCACGAACTTGTATGAGCAGCAATCTTGTAGCTCGCCCAAGGTGAAGCGCGCGGGCTGCTGTATTCTTTGGCAAATGCCGTCGCAAAGTTGGGCTGAGGCACAGAGGTTGGATAAAAGCGCCCGAGCATCGTCACCGTGCTCGTCGGCTCGAAATCCGTTTCGTCCCCGAAGTCGATGTGATACGTGTCATCCATCGTCAGGGATTTGGTGAGCCAGTTGTTCGGCCCCGCTGCTGTCCTGTCTTCTGTGTCGTCTCCTCCAACCAGCGTCCCATCGTGACCATTCGGCCCTTCGTCGACGACTGTTGTGCTGGCGGCGTCGTCCAGCCAAGGTGCCCACAACTCCAGCCTGCCATCTGCGGAGTGTGACCCGAGCCCGAAGAGTTCGTTGTAGGAGTCGGCCATTAGAGAGCGCCGATTGCCGCACTGGCTGCCTGAGCGCGAGTCCGGAGTGAGGCGAACTCAGCTACCAAGGCATCCTTTTCTGCCTTGAGCGCCATGGCAGCAGGGTTTGTCGGATTCGCAGCAATGTACGAGTTAATGTCGGCGGCCCACTCTGTATAGGTGGTTTGCATATTCGAAAGGGCAACATCAACTGCTTCGAACCCCGCCTCGTGGGATTTCTGAGCCGCCTGCTGTGCAGCAAGGTCTCTCACTACGCGAGCCTTGATGTCCTGCAACTGGGAAAAGCTGTACGACATAGATCCTCCTGGTAGATTGGTGGTGACAAAAAAGGCCCGGCCTCGAACTTACCCAGGCCGGGCCTTTCTGTGTCTGAATTGCGGGTCGATTACGCAGCAGCCGCTCGGAAGAAGCCGCTCGCGTCGAACTGCACCGTAATATCCGAACCGTCCGGAGTCACAACAAAATCGTGCTGAGTGCACGGGATGATGTTCGCGTCCGTCCCTCCTGTCGAGTCCGAGTCGTACGCAATCACCAGGTCGTTCCAGCCGTCGCCGGCCGAAATCGACGAGAATGTCTGATCCGGCATGTCGGCCTCTTTGCGATCGTTCGTGTCATCCACGGTCACTGTCATTGACCCCGTGTTGTCGACGGTTTTCCGACTGTAACCGGAGTTGGTGACCTCGTTCGTGCTCCCAGACAGCAGGGCGGAGACGGTGTCTTTGTCGCGCAGAACCGCGTCGGTCTCAATGCCGGATGTCGCGAGCACCAACAACACCATCACCGAATTGGTCGGGTCGTTCGCGTTCACCCGGGTCACATATTCGTTGATGTGGCCCATTGCGATATTGAACACAAAGTCAGCCATGACATCGACCTTCTCTCTGATTCCTGCGGGGCCCGGCGGACGTGCACATCCGCCGGCCCCTATCGAGTGGTGACCTATTCGGCGAGCTTCCGGCGGTAGTCGTGGAACGTATTTCCCGGCCCGCCATACGGAGACAGAACCTTGTCCACCAACTTGCCGTCTGACTCGTAGTATTTCCCAGGAGCACGTGTGACCTCGTAGCGAACCTCGTAGGACCGATGGTCCTGTTCGCTCACGCATTTGAAGACGATGTGGGTTGCCTGAACCATCTCGTGATTCGGGGCGTTTCCACCCCATGGATCTCCCGGCGGTCCACTTGGGCACGTGATGGCCGACTGGTTTTCGAGGGTGATATATCCCTCGTTGATCCCTTTGAGCACTTCCTTCTGGGACACGCCGGTGACCTTCGGAGGCTCCCAGACTGGCGCCGACGCCACACTCTTTCCAACGGGAATGTGGCCGAGCTGAATCCCAAGAAACGGCCAGCCTTCGGCCCGTCCGGTTTCCGGGTTGAACAACTCCTGCTTTCCGGTGAGGGCGTTTCGCCGCGAGATCCTTTGGCCGACTGACTTGTCGGCAAGGCGGCGAATCACAAGGGTTTCCGACATCGTGTAGCCTCCCCGGTTGTGAGAATAGAGTCCCGCGCGACATGGGCCGCGCGGGACTCTCGGCAGACGCGTTTGTGCCACGAATACCGATCAGGCGACATTCTGCTCGCTTGGAGCAAAATCTGTCAACCTTCGTATTGACACCCACAGATTACGTGCTACGTTTACCCAACTCTTTTCGCGCTACGCAAACATCAGGGATGTTCACATGCTTGTACTGTCAAGGAAGCCGGACGAACAAATTCTCATTGCCGGCGACATCCGGATTATGGTTGTCGACGTCCGCGGCAATCGCGTGAAACTGGGCATCGAGGCCCCTCCTCACGTTAACATCATGCGCACCGAATTGATTGAGGGATCACATGGTAGCAGCGATCAAGGGGCCGATGCCCCACACCGACGAGTGGTACGACCTGCGTAGGTTCGACCCGGGGCGAACCGATCGGCCTGTTCTCTTCGGAGCATCGGAGGCCCCTGCCGCCTGCGGGCAGTCTCCCTACATGACTCAGCTCGAGTTGTACCTCATCAAGCGCGGTGAGTACGTCGACGAGATCGACGAACAACGCGTTCGCATGGGACGGGAGATCGAGCCGATTGTGTTGCGCGAATACCGTACACAGACCGGCGCCATTCTCCAATTCAGACACCCGATGTATCTTCATCCGCAGCATCAGTTCATGGCGGCGACTCCGGATGCGACGGCATACATGCCGGGGCAGACGAAGGAACTGGGGCGGTGGGTTGTCGATGGCAAGAACACCACGCATCACATGCTGTCGTCTTCCGACGACGACGATCCGCACAAGTTCGGCGAGGAGGGGACTGACGAAGTTCCGATTCAGTATCTCATTCAGGGCCAGCAGCTCTGCGAGGTGATGGGCATGCCTCGGTGTGTCTTTGCCGTGTTGGTCAATGGCTGGGAGCTGAAAACATACACCGTCGATCGCAACGACGAGCTGATCGGGCAGATCGTCCAGTGCGAGAGAGAGCTGGCCGAGCGCATCATCAACGGCGATCCACCGGAGCCGGACTACTCTCACCGTGGAACTCAGGATCTCCTTGAGAACCTCTACGAGATCCGTCCGAACACGGAGAAGGTTGTCACGGACCCGCAGATCATCCGGGACTTTCAGACGTGGGAGCACTTGAAGAGCGTGCGTTCGCAGCTCGACGGGACCATTCGCTACCTGCGTAATCGGATTCTTCAGGAGCACGGCGAGTTTGAGCGACTCATCATGGGAGACACCGGCCGGCAGTCAACTCGCAGCGTAATGAAGGAATCACTCTGGAAGGAAAAGGACATCGCCAAGCTCGAACCTGGATCCGTCAAGCGAGCGGCATCTCACCAACTCCGCGGCAGCGCGGTCAAGAAGAAGAAGGCAGACACCACCGATGGGTAAACAGCACGCTCCCGCGAAGAATCAGCAGGTATCCAAGGTTCAGGATCAGCCGATCCGCAAGCTCATGGAGGTGAGCCATGCGCGAATTACGAATTCGCTGGAGGGATCGGGAATCTCCCCGGAGACATTCACGACGCATCTGATTGCATCGATGACTGACGAGAAGCTCAACGGATGCACGAACGTCAGCCGTTGCGAGGCCATCGTCCAGTGTGCTGCGTTGTGGCTGTTCCCACACCTGGGGCACGTGGCTCTCATCCCCCGCAACATTCAAGGCAGGGGCCGCGTCGTCACTCTCATGGTTCAGTGGCAGGGATACCACGCCATGATGATGCGGATTCAGGAGGTCAAGGACATCGTCGCCAAGCTGGTGCATGTCAACGACGAATTCGAGTATTACGGCGAGGGTGAAGATCCGGAGTTTGAGCACCGGACAGATCCGCTCGCCGCCGATCGCGCAATCAACTCACTGGAGGACATCCAGGGCGGGTATCTTCGCATTGAATTCAAGGACGGGACCGTCAAGCATCATTTCGTGCGTCAGGACGAGATCGTGCGCCGCAAGAACTGCGCTCAGACCACAAAGATCTGGGATCAGTGGCCGAAGGAGATGGCACTCAAGACGCTCTACCGGAACGCATGGCAGCGGCGGGTTCTGAAGGTGGACCAGATCCTTGCCAGCCAAATGTCACGTGCCGCAGGTCTCGACGACGAAGCCGAAGGCAACGAGCCAATCGACTATCAGCGTTCCGAGAAACCGAAACGTATCGGAAATCGGACCACGATGCTGACCGAGTCGATGATCCAACAGAACGCGCCGCCTCTGGACGACCCAACAGTCCTAGACAGTACGGTCTCCGGTGAGTCTGAGCACGCACCCGAACACGGCGGTGGATTCGGATTGGCCGAAGAGGATCCTCAACTCAAGGCAGACCTGGAGCGCAAGCTGAGGGACGCGCAGGACGTTGACGCCCTCAAGGCGGTAGGCACCGAGATCAAGGAGTACGGTTTCAGCGAGGACTCCGAGATCGTGACGCACCTCGCAGGGGTGTACCGTGAGTGCCACACCGCTCTCACGAAGGCGCCAAGTCCCTCCGCCGAGTCGGACCCGAACCAACCGCAGGAGCCGCCAGAGCCAACTGGATCGAAGGCGTACCAGGCCATCGCGAGGAAGGCCAACGATTGCGTGACCGTCAGCGAACTGAAGGAGTTGGCGGGATCGAGTGAGTTCCTCAACCTCAGCAATGAGGAGAAGAAGGATTTCACGGCTTTGTACCGAGAACTCATAGCACAGTTCGAGGCCAACGGAGCCGGAGACGGCGAGTCGGGCTCGTCGTTGTTCTGATACAAATTGACGGGGGCTGTGTCCCGTGGTCCCCCATGAGCGAGACAATTCTGACGGGACTTCACTTGAGGCTGCCACTCTTGTTTGTTCGTTCGACCAGACCGATGCAATTTCGCGGCCGTAAAACTATCTGGGCAGGTCGGCTGCATTGCCCATTATGGCATCGTGAGGATTCTGGCACCGCGGTACCGACGCCCGCGAACATTGCACGCGACTTGTGCCCAGCGTAGGCAATGGGATCCTCGACTGGAGAACTTGTCGTGCCCGCTATCAGGGCACATATGAGCGTCGGAGCGCGCGGGATTGGCTGGAATGGAGGGAGTGAGGAAATGCCAACCTACACGAAATCTCCCAGCGGCATGATCCTGTCCGACGAAACGTCCGGCGCTGTGACATACTCCCAGTGCCCGACGGGAGGAGGAAACCGCTGCCGGTGCGGAACCTGCCGGATATGCGGATTCCACAAACACACGGCGATCCACGGGCCCGGCTGCGACGACCCGAGACCGGGCACACGTCCGTGCGGACATGTGTTCGCCGGTCCTGAGACGGCAACAAATTGAGGCTCACGCAAAGACGCCAAGGGACACGATGCCAGCAGCAGCAATCAAAACCCGTCCGATCCCATTCTCCGCCCCGATGGTGCGGGCGATTCTGGAGGGGCGCAAGAAGCAGACGCGCAGGGTGGTGAAGCCGCAGCCTCATCACGGCGAGGAGGTCGGGTGGTACGCAGGTGAGCCGTGGCACGTCCATTATTCGCTTCATGGACGAAACACGACGGATTTCTTGTGCCCCTACGGGCGACCCGGCGACCGTCAAGGCACGTTCTTCCGAGACGCATCCCCAACGGAAACAGGATGGTACGACGTACGGTGGGAACCGGGAGACGACTGGATTCGCGTATGGCTGAACAGAGTCCACGATGAGCCTCACGACGATCCAGTGGAGCACGATGTCGAACGGTGGGTCTGGGGCAAGGGGCCAACCGACGACCCGGAATCCGTGTGCCTCGACATTCGAGACCCACTGCTGATCGAATGGAAGAGGCCGGGAGACCGTCTCTACGTGCGCGAGACCACCTGCATTGCCCCGAAGAACTTTGCAACTCCGGACGATAGTTGCATTCCAGACAGCGACGGCGACCTGCGGTACGTGTCCTACAAGGCCGACGGGCATCCCGAAGACGCCATGCGCGACTATGGACTCAAGTGGACCCCGGCGATCCATGTTCCCCGCTGGGCGTCCCGCATCACGCTGGAAGTGACGGGAGTTCGCGTCGAAAGTCTACAGGAAATCACCGAAGCGGACGCGATTTACGAGGGGTTCGAGCCACGAGAGTGGCGCGAGGGGTGGCCCGACACGTCCTCCGGTGACAATCTCAATCACATGACGGCGAAAGCCTGCTTCCGAGAGACGTGGGAGAAGCTCAACGCCAATCGCGGCTTCCCGTGGGAGACTAACCCGTTTGTGTGGGTCGTTTCGTTTCAGAGAGTGGAGGGATCATGCCGAAATCAACCACCGAACTAACGCCGGGAATGGTCCTGCAAATCCTCCAGTCGTCGAGCGCGACACTGTTGTCCGGCTTCGTCGTCACCCAGCCGCGAGAACTGTTCGACGGTGTGGAGGATATTGAGTTGCATGTGAACGAGTCCGGAAATCTGGTGATCGCGTGCGAGTTCCCCAAACCTTTTGCCAACGTTGAGGAATGACACATGGCTGAAAACACGAAGATTGAGTGGGCCGATTACGAGTTCTTTCCGTGGAAGGATCATGGAGACACACGACGGCGGGCCAGTGACGACTACTGGAAAAAGCCGTTGAAGTGGAATCGGGAGGCGGAACTGATCCAAGAGGCGTTCATCCGGCATCTTGGCAAGAGAGCCGAACGCCCCCGCGTCTTCTGTGCCAGCCTCGCGGATGTCTTTGAAGACCTGCCGCTGAAAGTGTGGAAAGAAGTCGCAACCGGATATCGCGTGTCGATCTACGGAGAAGTCCAAAGTTGCAGGCAGATTGGTGCCGGATCACAACTCGACGACGAGTGGCACACGGTGAACGGAGAACGATCATCTAAAGGCTACGTGCGGGTGAAGATCAATGGACGGAGGAAAGCGGTGCATCGCCTTGTTCTCGAGGCGTTTGTCGGTCCGTGTCCCGATGGTTGCGAGACCCGTCACCTTGACGGAAACCCGTCTAACAACTCTCTGTGGAACCTCTTATACGGCACGGCGTCTGAGAACTGGAATGATCGACGGCAGCACGGGACGGCCAGCGTGGGATCGCAGCATGCGTCATCAAAGCTGACCGAGCAAGACGTTGCCGAGATCAAAGCGGCTCACGACGCGGGCGAGACTCAGGTGGACATTGCCGAGCGATATGGTGTCTCGAATTCCCTTGTCCACTTGATCGTGACAGGAAAGGCGTGGAGGGGCCATTCTAACGCAGAGCCTGACGACCTTGTGCGACACTGTAGCGTCGGACACGTCGTCGACCACAAGAACCGTCCGCTGTTTCGGTGTGAGTGCTGTAACGACCAAACGATAGAACCGGGCGTCTGCAAGCCGTGCAGTCAAGAACGAGGCCCGCTAACCCTTGACGACCTCCGCCGCGACCTGTTCGCCCTGATCGACGCGACTCCGAATCTCGACTGGCTCCTGCTGACGAAGCGGCCGGAGAGCGTCTCCCGCATGTGGTTGCCGCATCCTGATGGCGGTGCCAATGAAGACGAGGCGTTGTACCGGCACAACGTCGGGCTCGGAACATCCGTCAGCCTTCAGGAACACGCGGACAAGCAGATTCCCGAACTGCTGAAATGCCGCGACCTGTGCCCGGTGCTGTTCGTCAGTGCCGAACCGTTGCTGGAGCCGATCGAAGTCCACCAATACCTGCACGTTGATTCCGCTCCTGAGTGCCGGGTCTGCGGGGAGATCGAGTGCAATCACACCTATCTGGACTGGGTCATCGCAGGCGGAGAATCCGGCCCGAACGCCCGCCCGTGCAACGTCGAGTGGATCAGGTCTATTCGGGACCAGTGTTCAGCGGCGTCGGTTGCGTTTTTCTGCAAGCAACTCGGGGCACACGTGATCGACCGGGGTGCGACCAGCGCCGACACAACCGATCCGCGAACGTGCTGGCCGGACCCGGTGTGCGAGCGATACCGCTCCGGTGTGTTCGATCATCAGCACCGCATCCCGCTCGCGGACGCGAAAGGAGGCGACCCGGACGAGTGGCCTGAAGACCTGCGCGTCCGCCAGTTCCCCGAACCGTTTGCCAACAAGGAACCGGCATGAAAGACATCGCCGAAATCCTGAAGAACGAATACGACGTCGCCATGCGAGGCGGCGCGACGAACGACCACGACCGCATCGCTCGCGTGAGACCGATCCACCTGTTGCGGGCGTGTAGTGAAATCTATCGCCTGCGGGACGAACTGGCCGAAGCCGACGCCTGCCCGGAGTGCGGGGAACGCGCACTGTGGTGCTGTGCATGCGGTGAGGGGATGTAGGAATGCCGAATCGAATCCAAATGCGGCGCACGAAGGGCTGGCGGAAGCCGGCGGGAGTGGTGTATGTCGGCCGCCCGTCGAGGTGGGGCAATCCGTTTCGAGTTGTCCCCGAGCGCGACGTAAAAAGTTCGTACCCCCTCGGATGGGCGTTCAACGTCACGCTGACGTCGTTTAGCGGCTCCGGTGTGCTCGCCTCGTCCGAGGCGGCTGTCGATATGTACCGCTGGTGGATGATCCACAGTCCGGAAGCGTCCAAACTCCGCGACGCATTACACGAGTTGAGGGGCAAAGATCTCGCCTGCTGGTGCCCGCTCGACAAGCCGTGCCATGCGGATGTGTTGTTGGAAATCGCAAACACATGACACGATCACAGGAGAGAGTCCCCTTCACCGGCGGCGCATGGAACGGGCGAACCGAGTGGATTCACCTGCCGGAAAGCGGCGTCGTCACCGTCTACGC
>ERZ869936.150-NODE-150-length-89005-cov-7.537560_pt1 | contig 89005 bp, 71 predicted proteins | sample MGYA00520876_ERZ869936 | MGnify/ENA primary metagenome ERZ869936 (study PRJEB32218, sample SAMN09650985) | biofilter metagenome | isolation source: enrty point of leading RO module | place: Saudi Arabia: Thuwal, RO plant located on Red Sea | collected 2016-02-17 ... | reverse complement strand
ACGCCTCACTCAGTCCGTTTAAGCTACACGCCAGTCTGCCCGAAACGGTGGCCTAGTTTCAAGGGTCAGTTTTTTGCGCGGCGAAAGAAAGTTGGGCGGGGGTGCGCGATACTTCGCGCGCAATGCCGCGCCGCTTCTTCGCGCGCTGGCCTAGTTCGGGTCTTGACAGGGGGCGTCGGAGAGCGGTCCGCAGCGCAACCCACGGTGATGGCCGGCACGTTGGGCCAACGGCCCAACCGATATCAGCCTGGGGCGTCGCCCCAGGGTGACCGGCGAAACCATTTATCAAGGACCAACGGTCCGCCCCATCGGTTCATCCGGGACGCGCTCGACGCGTGCGGTGCGCCATGAATCGGGCCTACAGCCCTTTCGGGCTCGGCTTGCATTCCTGGGGCGTTGCCCCAGGCTGGTATAAAGCGCACCTTCGGTGCTCAGAGCCATCTTCGGTGAACCGATGGGATTGTATCGCGATGTCGCCCGGCAACTGGATGCGTACCGGGCGCGCCACCGCGCGCGGCGAGGCAGACCTTGGCAGCGATGGCGGCGCATCCGGAAACCGCGCGCAAAAAAGAGACCGCACAGGCGCGGGGCAGCGACGCTGTGCGGTCCGCAGGCGCCGAAGCGCCCTCATGGTCGATCGCTCGTGCCGGCGACCGTTTCGCTCGATACGACGTTGACATCGCTTGTCGAGAGTCGAGCAACGCTCCGCACGGCTCGAACAGTATCGAACTACGTCGGCACTTGGGAATCGTGCCCGTGTGATGATGCAGCCTGCTGAGGAGACCGACAGGCTGTTGGCCTGACCGGATGCCGGAATCATCTAGTGCTTTTGCTCTAGGAAACTACATCGACCGAACGTGCAGCCGGCTCAAGCGCTTTTCGTCGGAATCGTCTGCGCGACGCGCGCCACGGCAACCCAAATCAGGCATTGCGGCTTGTGCGAACGCCCCCCATCAATACGGCGGCAGCGGCAGCTAGCACGGCGCTATAGCCGAAGGCGACCGGTCCGCCGTAGATCTCGTACAGCACGCCGAAGATCAAGCTGGCCGGCAGCGCGGCGATGCCGATCGCGAAGTTGAACCAGCCGTAGGCCAGGCCCTTGTGTTGCGCGCCGACTAGGCTGGCCACCATGGTGCGCTCAGCCGGTTCGGTCAGCGCATGAAACGCTCCGTACAACAGGAAGAACGTCCAGCCTTCGATCGGACTCGTCGCCACGGAAAACGCCAGATAGATCAGTGCATAGATGAGCCAGCCGATCAGCAACAGCGGCTTGGCTCCGACGCGGTCGACCGCCCAACCGGCGGCCAGGCTGCCGGTGCTCTTAACGACGTGAAACGCGCACCAGACGAGCGGCAGCAACGTTTTGGAAACGCCCAGCTCGTTGACGCGCACCAGCAAGAACGCGTCGCTGGAGTTGCCCAGCGTAAAGATCACGATCGCCAGCAGGTAGATGCGAAAGTTGCGGCCGAACGGTTTGAGCGTGAGGTGAAACTCCTTACCGGCCTGGGTTTCCAGCGGAGGCTCGCGCAGTCCGAAGACCACCAGCAACACGACCGCCAGGCCCGGTATGGCCGCCAACAAAAACAGCGCCCGCAATTGGTCGGGCCAGGCCCACAAGAACGCAAAGGCCAACAGGGGCCCGATCGCCGCGCCGAGGTGGTCCATGGCACGGGTAAAGCCGAAGGCCCAGCCGCGGCGCGACTCGGGCGTGGAGTCGGCAATCATGGCGTCGCGCGGCGCCGCACGGATCCCCTTGCCCAACCGGTCGCCGCTGCGAATGAAGAAGATTTGCCACGGCATCGTGGCCAGTCCGATTAGCGGGCGCGTAACGGCGGCCAACGTATAACCGGTGACGACGAACGTCTTGCGCTTGCCCGAGCGGTCTGAAAGGCTGCCGGAGAACAGCTTGACGATGCTGGCGGTCGTGTCGGCAACGCCTTCGACGGCGCCCAGCGCCGCTTTGCCCGCCCCCAAGACTTCGGTAAAGAACAGAGGCAACAGCGGGAAGATCATCTCGCCCGCAATGTCGTTGATCAGGCTCGACAGCCCGAGCACGCGGACGTTGCGCGAAAGCCGGCCGTCGGACGATTCGGAAGCCGCACCGGTGTGGCCGGCCGGCTCGACGGGTTCGGTGCCAGAGGACACGGCGCGAGACTCCAGTTAGGCGAATTCAAACCAGCGCATGCGCCCGCGCGCCACGGCACCGCTGCGACCGCTACTTCACGCGGCGCCACACTTCGTACAGGTTTTTGCTGCCGGCCTTGCCGGTGAATTCGGTCGGACGCCGCTCGTTGTCGACGTGCATGCATTGAATCATCTTGCCGTCTTCGAACTTGTAGATCACCAGGTAGACCTTGCCCTTCTCGTCGCCGCGCGTGACTTCGATGTTCAGCTCGTGCGGCTGTTTGGTGGGATCGATCTTGTAGAGGCCGTCGTGGCTGTCGTCGCCGGTGTCGAACGTGAAATTCTCGCCGTCGATGGTGAGTCGTACTTTCTTGAGCCGCTCCTGGGAAAGAAACTTGCCGTCCATCTGCATCGACTCGGGCGTCCACGTTCCGCGAAACTGCTCCAAGCCCTTGGCGATCGCTGCGTCGCGCTCGCTGTCGGCGGCCAATGCCAGGGAACAAGCCATCAATACATACGCCGTCATCGTGATTCCTCCCGTGCTAGTCAGGTTGTGTCTCGTAGTTGGTTCGTCGCCGGCACCGCGGACCGGCCGAGTTGGCACCGGACAAGCCATCGAGCCGGGTCGACTCGCCGGCAGGACGCTTCGATCGCTCCCGCCCGACCCCTTCTGAATACCGCGGGCCAGTATAGGTCGCGGCCGTGCGGCACGCAAAGCTGATGAGCGGTTGGTTACCATACCGCAGGTCGACAGTTATGATGGATCGTAGACCTAACTGCGCGGCGCCACCGGAACGCCGCCGCGTCCTCGCCGGGCACATCGAGCGAAGCTCTGCCGTTCATGCACACTCGCGGCACATCAACCGTTTGGCGCGGCGCCGCGCTTGTCGCACGTGATCTGCCAACGCGATTGTTGGACCGGACGGTCTGGCTGTTGGCGATGACTATGATCTTTGTCCTCACGATCAGCACGCCGGTGGTACGCGCCGCCGCGCAACCGGCAACGCCGGCCGAAGCGCCGGCCGACAACGCGGCGCCGGACCGTGAAGCATCCGAGTCGGCCGCCTCGACGCCCGGAGGCGAAGGTGAACAGCCGCCGAAGCCAGACACCCCGTTCGAACCGATCGACTTTGCGCGCGACGTGCAGCCGATCTTGACCCGTCGCTGCATCAAGTGCCATGGGCCCCAGATGCGCAGCGGAGGACTACGCCTCGATACGTACAGGTACGCATCCGAGGGCGGGGACTCGCGAGGCATCGTAATCGGCGGCACGTTGGAGACGAACGAACTCTATCGTCGCGTGTCGTCCACCGATCGAACGTATCGCATGCCGAAAAACGAAGAACGGCTGCCCGACAATGAACTAGCTCAACTGCGTCGCTGGGTCGAACAAGGATCGCCTTGGCCGACCGACGAGCGTGTGGACGTCGAGCGCAGTTTTCGCGAACGGACGACCGCCTGGTTGGTGGAAGTTGCGGATCGCTACGAGCGTGAGTACCTCTTTCTGCGGCCGTACATTCTGCTGTTTATCGTGGCCCAACTGGCGCTGTTCCTGGTGGCGCGGGCAAGATCCGCGCATGCCGCGGGGCGACCCTGGGCCACGACGCGGTGGCCGCGTCTGGGCCGGTTCGCCAGTCGCACGACGCCGCGCGAGTTGACATTCGCCTGGCTGGTGATTGTCGCAGCGCTGTTGCTGGTTGGACTTTGGGGGCACCAGCGCGTGCTGAGTCAGCAATTGGCCAAGTTCGAGGCGGCCGAAAGGAAACGCGAGGATCCTTGGTCACAAACCGTCTTCGGCTCGCCGCCGGTGCCGATCCGTCTCGACCACGCAAAGGCGGTCCGCCGCACGTACTATCGGGGCAACTGCGAGCGCAATCCAAAACTGTTCAACAAGGGAAACTACCTGACCGCCACGTTTCATCTGAACTTGTGCGACGCTGAGGGTCAGCCGGTCAACGTCGGCGATGCGGTCCCGCCCGGCGGATTGTACGTTCGCGTGGAGATCGCTCGCGCGCCGCGCACGGCGGATGCGCTCTTTTCGGAGCAACTTATGGCGTCGGTGTTCTTCAGCGAAGCGTACTACACATCGACTTCGGCCGAGTTGATCGACACCCCGTCGCACTTGAAAACGGTCGAAGAGGGACAGCGGTGGGCCGCCCGGGTGCCGATTGGCAAACCCGACGCGCAACGGAGGTTGGACGGGCTGATTTATCTGTATACGGGCCGGGTGGAAGACGGCACGGCGCGCGGTCAAATCCGGTACGGCATCGGATACGACCTGAAGTTTGACGACGGGAAGCTGGCCGATGGTTCCGACCTGTGGATGAGCTCGTTCGGCGTCGGTGCGGTCGCCACGCCGACGCCGGCCGAGAAGATTCCGTTTAACGAGTGGTTCGACGATCAGCCGATTCCGGAGATCACCGGCCAGAACACGAAAGATCCGAAACTGCTGGGCGTGCAGCAGTACGTGGACGAAGGGCTGATCGATCCGCCGGCGAAAACGGACGAGGCTCCGAAGGAAGTGCCGAATGATCAGCGGCCGGAGGAAACGGAAACGAATGGCGGCCCGTCTGAGAATCCCTAGGGCGAGCCGCCGAGCAATTCCTTCGGCGTTCCGCAGCCACGAACCCGCCCGTCTTCGATCGTGATCACGTGCTCGGCAAGCTGACGTACTTCGTCGGCTTGATGACTGACGTAGATCGTCGGCACGCGCCATTCGTCGAGCACGCGCTGACAGTAGCTCACAATGCGCTGCTTGAGCGCCATGTCGAGCGCCGCGAGCGGCTCGTCGAGCAACAGCAGCTCGGGTCCGCTCAACAGGGCCCGTGCAAGCGCGACTCGCTGCTTTTCTCCACCCGACAGATTGCGCGGGTAACGGCCGAGCAAGTCGGCCAGTTCGAGCACTTCGATCACGCGCTGTGGTTCGATTGCCGACGGGCTTCCGCGCCGGCGGCGGTGTCCGTAGTGCAGATTGCGCCCGACGGTCAGGTGGGGAAACAGCAGATGATCCTGAAACACGAAGCCCACGTGACGGGCCTGCGGCTTGATGCACACGGCTCGCGGCGTGTCGAGCCACGTGGCATCGCCGAGCTGAATCGTGCCGTGGTCTGGGCGGAGCAGTCCGGCGAGCATATATAGGATGCTCGTCTTGCCGGCGCCCGACGGCCCGAACAGCGCGGTCACTTGGGCCGCGGTCTCGAATTGGGCATCGATCGCGAATCCGCCGGGAAATTGATGGCGGCAGTGAAAGCTAAGCCGATTCACGCTGCGAGTGCCTCCGCTCCAACCACTCGCTGGCCAACAGCGCAAAGGCCGCCAATACGATGGACAGGATAACCAGCCGAACCACGCCGGACTGGCCGCCGGGTCGATTCGAGTAACTGAAGATTGCCAGCGGAATCGTTTGCGTCTCGCCCACGATGTTGCCGGCGACCATGATCGTCGCGCCAAATTCGCCCAAGCTGCGGGCAAAGGCCAGCACGCACCCGGCCAGCACCCCGCTACGTGCCAACGGCAGCGTCACCGTCCAAAACGTGTCGAACCAGCCGGCACCCAGGCCACGGGCCGCCATTTCCAGCCGCGGATCGACGGCTTGAAACGCCAGGCGAATCGCGCGCACCATCAGCGGAAAACTGACCACGGCCGCGGCCAACGCCGCGCCCCACCACGTCAGCACGATGCTGATGCCAAGCCACGATTCGAGCAGTTGCCCGACCGGGCCGCGCGGCGCGAACAGCCGCAACAGCAGATAGCCCGTCACCACCGGCGGCAACACGAGCGGCATATTGACCAGCACTTCAATCAGCCATTTGAATCGCGAGCGCGAGCGGGCCAAGACGTAGCCCACGCCGACGGCCAGCGGCAAACTCGCGGCCACCGCCAACAGCGCGACGCGCAGGCTCAATCGCACGGCCAGCCATTCGTCGTAGTTTAGGAAGTTCATCGAGCTACTCGGGCGGCTTGGGCGATGGCGGCCGGACAACCAGGAATCCGTGTCGGCGAAATACGGCCGACGCATCCGGCGAACCTAAGAAATCGTAGAACGCCACGGCCGCGGGGTTCTTCGCACCGTGCTCCAGCAGCAGCAGCGGATAGACGATTGCCTCGGACAACGACGCGTCGATGCGCCCTGCGACGTCCACCTGCTGGCTGGCCGCTGCGTCGGTGGAATAAACAATTCCGGCGTCGGCCGCGCCCGTCTCGACGAAGCGAAGCGCCTGGCGCACGCCGGCGGCGCCGGTCGCTTTGCCGCGAACTTTGCTCCAGAGCCCCAGTTTCTCCAGCGCCTGCCGCGCGTAGATGCCGGCCGGCACGCTCGACGTGTCGGCCAACGCCACGCGACGGACAGCGTCGCTGGCCAGATCCTGTGGGCCGTTGACCGCGCGATTGGAACCTTTCGGGACGATGATCACGAGTTGGTTGCTCAGCAGATCGCGCTGCCTGGCAACGTCGCCGTGCTCGACGAGGTAAATCTCCCACGCCTGGCTGGCCGACAGGAAAATGTCGGCCCTGGCCCCGGACTCGATTTGTCGAGCCAGGCGCGAACTGGCGGCATAGCTGGTACGCAGCTCGACCTCGGGGTGAAGCCGTCGATACGCGCGGCGGATCTCCTCGATCGCGTCGGTCGTGCTGACGGCGCAAAACACAAGCACGGTGGCCGGTTGCTGGGCGCGGGCCGGCGCCGAAAGCGCAGAGGCAATCAACATGCAGGCAATGCCCGCGGCGATTCGAATCATGGAGTGGACGGCTTGAATGTTTTCTGTTCTGTGCAACCGGACAACATCAGCGACTCGCGCGGGCAATCCGCGTTTGTCGGCCGATCGCCGTTTGACATCGCGGATGCCAGGCGGTTTCGTGACGACGCATTGCGACACAGTCACACTAGCGGCGCGCAAGCAACATCGCGCGACCCGCTGGTACCTTAACCCAAGCGGGCAGGGCAGGAAAGTCGCGACCGCCGTTGCCGGCCGGATTCTAGACCGTCGGCGCAACGACCTGCATCGGCTCGCGTTTCGGAGGCGCAGTCCGACGATTCTGACGTGCCAGTTGCCCGCACGCGGCCGTGATGTCGGCACCCAACGAGTACCGAGTCGTCACCCGAAAACCGGCTGCCTTGAGCGCGCCGGCAAACTCGGCCCGACGCGCCGGGTCGCTGCCGGATAATTGCGGCGCTGCGGGAATTGGATTGTACGGAATCAGGTTGATGTGCACGGGCAGGCCGCGCAAATACTCCGACAGCCGGTCGATGTCGAATTCGGTGTCGTTCAGGCCGGCCAGCATGACATACTCGATCATCACGGGCTGCGATTGGATAGCGGCCACCTGACGGACGGCGTCGCGCAATTCGGCCAGATTATAGCGACCGGAAATCGGGATGATCCGCCGGCGAATTTCCGGGCGCACGCTGTGCAGGCTTAAGGCCATGCGCACTTTCGGAAAACGCCGCGCGCAGCGGACCATGGCCGCGGGAACTCCGACCGTCGAAACCAAGACGCGCTGCGGGCCGATATGGAAACAGGCGGCGGAGGTCAGCACGTCAAACGCCGCATAGAGGGACCCTTCGTTGTGCAGCGGCTCACCCATACCCATGAATACCACGTTGCGAACGGTGCGGCCTTCGGCGGCGAGCAACTGATTGGCTTGAATGATCTGGTCGAGGATCTCATCGCGCGACAGATTCTGGATCAGGCCCAGCGTACCGGTCGCACAAAACTCGCAGCGCGCGGCGCAGCCGGCCTGGCTGGAAACGCAGAGCGCCGTGCGGCCCGAGGCGATGCGCAGAATCACCGATTCGATCAGGTTTCCGGCGGACGTTTCGAAAAGCAACTTCGTTGCGCCGTCGCGATCCGAATCGTGCCGGCTTTGGAGGCGCAAAGTATGAAAAGCGATCGCCTCGCCCAGCGCGCCCCGGACGGCGCCGGGCAACTCGGCCAGCGCCGCGTCGGATGAATGCTGTTGCTTGTAGAACCGGTTGCGCAGGCGGCGCAGCAGTTGTGCGTCGAGCTTGTGGCTCCGCCAAAGCCGTTCGACGGCTGACACGTCGTGGATGCTGATCATGTCATGCCTCGGCGCGCTGCGGCGCGAGATTCTCGGGCGGCGGCGCGGTGCCGCGCCGATGTGCCGCGGGGGCGGCTATTCTTCGATCTCGCGAAATGTGAAGATCGAGCCGGTGTCGGTGGTGTAGTAGGCTTCGCCTTGCTCATCTTCGCCGAAGGACATGATCGGCATGATGTTGCCGCGGATCGTGTAGTTGGCCACGACTTCCTTCTTGTCCTCGTCGTACTTCAACGCCCAGACCTGGCCGCTGACGTAGTCCGCGTACAAATAGCAGCCTTCGAGTTTTGGGTGCCGTTTGCCACGATAGACATGGCCGCCGGTGATCGACTTGCCCACTTCGTGGTGGTACTCCCAAATCGGCTCGATCAAATCGGGCCGCGGGGGGGATCCTTTCGCGCCGAACTTGTGAGCGCCTTCGCGCAGGTTCCAACCGTAGTTGCCGCCTTTGACGATCAGGTCGATCTCTTCCCATAGATCCTGCCCGACGTCGCCGCACCACAGCGTGCCAGTCTTTGAGTCGAACGCGATGCGCCACGGGTTGCGCAGACCATAGGCCCAAATCTCCGGCGCTTTGTCCTCTTGGCCGACGAACGGATTGTCATCGGGCACGGCGTAGGCCTTGCCCGGGTCGCGATGATCGACGTCGATCCGCAGAATCGATCCGAGCAGTGTGCTGGTGTTCTGTCCGTTCTTATACGGATCGTTGGCCAGCCCGCCGTCGCCCAGCGCGACATACAAGTACCCGTCCGGCCCGAAGACGATCGTGCCGCCTTCGTGGTTCCAAAAGGGCTGCTCGACTTCGAGCAGGCGCTCTTCGGAGTCGGGATCGGCCCGATTGGGATCGTCCTTGGAAACCTTGAATCGCGAGACGGCCACGGTGTGGGGCTTGGCGGTGTCGGTCGGCGTGTAGTAGACGAAGAATTCGCCGTTCTGCTTGTAGCGCGGGTGAAACGCCAGGCCGAGGAACCCCTTTTCATTCTGCTTATCTTCATAAACGACGCGGTCGGAGATATCGAGGAATACGTCCGGATCCTCGACCGACGGGTCGTTTGGAAACACGTAGATCGTGCCCAACTGCGACGGGACGAAAACGCGGTTCGAGCCGTCGCCGGCATGCGTCAGCAGGATCGGTCGCTTGATCCGAAAGTTGGTAAACACTTTTTCGACTTCCAGGCCGCTGGGCGTGTCGGCCACTTTCAACGAAGGGCCCGGGTCGGTCACGGCCGACACGGCCAACGCGAACAGCTCGCGCAGGTCGACGCTGCGGTTGTTGCCCGAGTCGTCGCCGATCTGCCGCAGCACGATCAGGTCGAGGCTGGGAACCAATAGCATGCTGTTGCCGAATTTGCCCATCGCCGCGAACGCATCGCGCGGCACACCCGACCATGCTCCTTGGCTGTTGTTCCACCAGAGATAGCCGTAGGCCTTGTTCAGATCCTGCGAAGATCGCGCGGCTTCGGCCATCCAATCGGACGAGAGCAACCGCTTGCCGCGCCATTGGCCCTTGTTCAAGGCCAGCAGTCCGAATCGGGCCAGGGCCCGGGCCGTGATGTGCAGTCCGGAGTACGGAATCGGCATGCCGTCGCGCCGGTCCCATGTCCAATCGTCGCGCGCGATGCCGATCTTTTCGAAGATCTGCTCGTCGAGCAGTTGGTCGATGTTCTTGCCGGTCGCCTTGTGGACGACGGGGCTCAGCAACGAAAGGCCCGAGTTGTTGTAGACCCACTTCTCGCCCGGCGCGAAATCCATCGGCAGCTCTTCCAGCACGTAGTCGAACAGATCTTCGCGGCGCAGGATCGAGTTGTCGCTGTGCGCGCCGGAGGTCATCGACAACAGCTCGCGGACCGTGATCTCGCGCTTGGCCGGCGGGCGGGCGTCGGGGAAAAACTCGCCGACTTTCGAGTCCAGCGTGAGTTTCTTGTCGGCGATGGCCAGCGCGGCGGCCGTGCTAGCGAACGACTTTGTCGTCGAGTAAACGAGGTATTTACTTTCGGGCGTTGCGTCGTCGAAATACCACTCGCCGACAATCCGGCCATGACGCACGACCAGCCCGGTCTTGGCCCCGGAGTCTTTCAGCCACTGGCCGACCTTCTCGATGCCCTCGGCCGACATCGACTGGGTTTCGGGTTTGACCACCTCCCAGTCAGGCGAGGGATGAGCGGTTTGGGCGCGAGCTGGTGGGGCGGCGACCAACGTGGCCAATAACCACGCAGCGGAAAAGACGAGACCAGTACGAAAAAACGGATTCATCGGCAACGATCCTCGGAATGGGTCCTTGTGCGGCAGGGCGGAACTGCCCGGCGATTAAGCCGCTATCATAAGTAGGGGCATATGGGGTAGGCAAATCGCTACACGCTAGCGCCAAAATGGCACAAGCGGTCGCGCCATTATGACCGCTGGCATGCTGTGTTTCCCCGCTGGCGGACGGCACACGGCGCTAGATCCGTCTTCGCTCAACCTGCCAGCGTCCGCCACGGCCACCCGCAACCGGACGCGAAACATCGAGTCCTCGCCCCAGCGCAGCGGTCTTGCGCGGTTGCACGATGCTCGACGGATCGAGCCGCTTCGGACATTTCGCCTGAATCTCAGCAAGGCGGCATTCGATTTGCAGGTTGGTCGCGGCCATCCACTACGGATCGACGGGGACTTGACTCCCCCAGCAAACCTATAACTCAGGGAGGAGGCGTACGATGCTAGTGCTCAGTCGAAAGCAGGGTGAACGCCTACACATTGGCGACGAGATCGTCATTTCGGTTCTGGAGGTGAACGGACGCCGAGTGCGAATCGGTATCGAAGCGCCCCACGAGCTGCGCGTGATACGGGGCGAGTTGCGCGACCGCGACCAGATTTCGGTGCCGCGCGAGACGCTCCGGATTGCTTGACCACCCCCTTTGCTTGACCGCGCATTGCGCGCCATCGGGTAGAATGGGTGCATGCGATTTGGCCTGCGAACTTTGTTTGTCGTGACCACGGTCGTGGCACTGGTGACGCTTGTTTTCATCAAGGTGCCGATGGTCGCGGTAGGGCTGCTCCTGATCGTGCTTTACTTGATCAGCGCGGCACTGTTGTCGGGTTTGCTGATTCTGCTGTTTGAGGCGGTCGCGTTTCTGGTTTCGTTCGCGGCCGCAGCGGTTGCGGCTGTCGTCGTTCGCATCACGCGGAGCATACGTCGGACCAACCGTCGCCACCCTCGTGTCGCGTGATCGGCGGCACCTCGGCGCGGACAGACTGCCATGCGGCACGGCGCAAACGCCCAGGCGCCGGTCCACTTTCGACGTTTCGTACGGCGCGTGTTGTGGGGCGATCTGTCCGAGCCGCGAAAAGTCGTCCTGGTCGGTTAACCAACGATCGGCTCCAACGGTTCAACCTGCATGCAGTTCAGCATTCGAGCTCTGTTCGCCCTCACCGCTGTCGTGGCACTGGTGACACTGGTTCTGATCAAGGTGCCGATGCTTGCATTGGCGATGCTCCTTTGGTATCTGAACCTGGTTCTCTTTTGATGCGTCATCCTTCTTTTTCTTGCCGTAGTCATCATCCTTCCATGGTTCGCGGCCGCAGCGATTGCGGCTGTCGTCGTTCGCCTCAAGCGAAGCGTACGTCGGCGCAACAGTCACAGAGCTCCTGCCACGTGATTGGCGGTACGCCTCGGCTGCGACACAATGCCATGCGGCACTTGCACGAGCGCGCCGGCACGTGTTAGAATGGCCGGTTCCGCCAGCTTGCGACTTCGCCCTCGTGGGGTCGCACGTTCATCGAAGGCTGCGGTTCGCTCGGGCCGCCGCCACAAGTTCGCCTCAAACATCGACCAATGGAGCCGTGTGTGGGTACGAAACGATCAGGTAAGGGACGACGGAAACTCGGACGCAAGAAACGTCGCATGCGTTCGAAGATCCGCCACCGCAAACGATAACGAACCCGCGGCTTTCTCGCACCGGTCGGCCGCGCCGCTCGCTAGCGCCGACCGACGTTCTCGCGCTTCGCATGGACAGGCGCCACCTTGCCGCTCTTCACCGGACACCCATGCACGGGGCGCTCTCTGGCACAAATCGTGCGCTAGCCCTTCATCCCCGTCGTCGCAATCCCGCGAATGAATGTACGCTGCGCGAAGAAGAACAGTAGCACCATCGGCAGCGTGAACAACACGGCCGAGGCCATCAGCAGGTTCGTCTGGCTGGAATACGAACTGACGAACTGCTCCAGCCCGTAGGCCAGCGGAAAGCGTGACGGATCGTTTAGGTAGAGCAGCGGGCCGTTGAAGTCGTTCCACGAGGCGATGAACTGAAACAACGCCACTGTGGCCAGCGCCGGCCGGGCCAGCGGCAACATGATCCGCCAGAAGATCCGCCACTCGGAACATCCGTCGAGCCGGGCCGCTTCGCTGATCTCCTCGGGGATCGTCAAGAAGAATTGCCGCAGCAGGAAGATCGAAAACGCCTCGCCGAAGAACGTCGGCACGATCAGGGCGCCCAGCGTGTTGTACAGGCCCAGCTCACGCAGCAACAGAAACCGCGGAATCATCGTGACGTGCCACGGCAGCAGCATCGTGGCCACCATCACCCCGAACACCTGATTGCGCATCGGCCACCGTAGCCGCGTAAAGGCGTAGGCCGCCAACGAACAGCTCCAAAGCGTGCCCACCACGCTGCCGGCGCACAGCAGCAACGAGTTGCGCAGGTAGCGAAAGTAGGGCATCGTCGTGACTGCCTCGACGTAGTTGGCCGCGCGCCATTCGACCGGCAGCACGCGATGTGGGTCGGCGGCGATCTGCTCGGCCGGCTTGAACGACGTGAGCAGCATCCAGACCAGCGGCGTGGCAAACAGGGCGGCGGCGACCGCCAGGATCGCTTGCGCCCACCAGGTCGTCCGGCGTTTTCTATTCACGTGCCGCCTCCATGCGGATCTGCACGCGGCGGGTGATTTGTCGCAGCGCCTCCTCGGGCGGCACGAGCTTGTACATCGCGTCTTCGGCGGCGCGGGTCACTTCGTCCTGCAGGAATTGCGCGCCGACCACGCCGGGCGTCGGTACCTGATTCGGACTGCCGGCTAGCTCGACGAACGTGGCGAACATGGGGTTCGCTGCGAGATACGCTTGGAACTTTGGATGTGCGACGACTTGGGCCGACGCCGGAATCCAGCCCCCGGCGGCGCACGCGCGGGCCGCCTCGGCTTCGTGCCCACCGAACCCGCTCCAAAATTTCATGAAGGCCCAGGCACCGCGCGTGTTGCGCGCGCCGCGCGGCACGACAAAGAAGTTGCCGTTGACCCAACCGGCGTCTTGCTTGCCGCCGGGCGGCGCGGGCAAGGGGACCACCCCGTAGTTTGGCGGCGACTGGCCGCGGCGCCGGGCCGCCTGCTGAACTGCCGTGATTTCCGCCGCGCGCCACTGCCCGTCCATGATCATCGCGTAGCGACCCTCCAACAGCGGAAACGCCGCGCCGGGCAATGCCTGATCGCCTTTGCGGAAACGGGCCACCTGGTCCGCACCGTACGCGTGGCTGAACGACGCCATCCACGAGAGGGCCCCGACGATCGGCTGGCTGTCGGCCGTGATGCGGCCCATGGCCGGATCGTAAAACGATCCTCCGAACACGATGCCCCAGGACCAAAGCCGGCGCGGATCGGGCAAGTAGCCATAGCGCTCGTGCGGCTGCTTGGCATCGGGCGGAGCGATGCGCAGCGCCGCGGCGGTCAGCTCGTCGATCGTGCGAGGCGGCTCGAGATCGAATTCGGCCAACACGTCGGCGTTGTAGTACAGCGCGCGGACATCCAGCCCGTTGCACAGCGCGTACAAGCGTCCGTCGTAGCTACCGATCGTGCGGGCCGCGGGAAACAGCCAATCGGCCAGCTCTGCGATTTCGTCGCGGGTGGCCAACTCATCCAACGGAACCAGCGCCTCGCGGTGGGCCCAGTCGGCCACAATCGGATCGTCCTGGTTGATCACGTCGGGCGGGTCTTCGCCGGCCACGCTCAAGAAGAACTTGAGGTCCAAGTTGCTGCCGGGCATGGCGATCGGACGGACGAAGAACTCCTGCTGGCTGGCGTTGAACCGGTCGACGATCTCGTCGACCACGGCACGGTCTTTGCCGCCCCAGAAATGCCAGAAGACGACCTCCGCGCGGTCGGCCGGAACTTGGTGGCGCGGATCGCGATCGTCGCGCAGTGCCAACCCGGCGACCGACAACAAGAGCCCGACCGCGAGGACGATCTTGACGACGCGCCGCGTGCGCGGCGGGCGATTGGCCGGCAGGGCGTCGTTCATCGGCCGGCTCCTTGATAGAAGACCCAGCGGTGCGACGTGCGAAACAGGGCCACGGTCACGGCGACGATGACGACGAACACGAGCCAGGCAATGGCCGACGCATAGCCCATGTCGAGATACTTGAACGCGGAGAGGAAGATGTACAACGACAACACGAGGGTCGAGCCGGCGGGCGCGCCCTGACCTTCGCTGACGATGTAGATCTGGGTGAACGCCTGCACGGCCTGAATCAGCCCCATCACCAGGTTGAAGAAGATCACCGGCGAAAGCATCGGCAGGGTGATGTGGCGAAAGCGACGAACCGGACCGGCGCCGTCCAGTTCGGCCGCTTCGTATAACTGCGGCGGAATATCGCCCAGCGCGGCCAGGTAGATGATCATGAAGTTACCAACACCCCAGAGGCTCATCAGCACCAGCCCGTCCTTCGAGCCGAAGCCTCCATTGCCGGCGAACCAGGCGGGCAACCAGGCGGCTTCGGCCGTGCTGTTGAACCAACCTGGCCCCGGCAATCCGACGAGCGACAGCACATAGTTCACCAACCCAGCCTGCGGATCGAGCAGCCAGAGCCAAAGGATCGAACTGGCCACGGCCGGAACGACCGAAGGCAGAAAGAAGATCGTGCGATAGACTGCGCGGCCGCGCACGTTCCAACTCAGCATCACCGCCAGCGACACGCCCAACACGATGGAAAGCGGGACGGACAGCAGCGCATAGTACGCGGTATTCCAGGCAGCCTGGCCGAATCGCTCACCGGTGACCAGCTCTTCGGCCAGACGGGCATAGTTGGCCGTGCCGACGTAGCGCGGCGGCGTGAGCATGTCGTACTGCTGGAAGCTCCAATAGAGCGACGCGCCGAAGGGGAACACCACCAACGCGAAAAAGCCCGCCAACCAGGGCAAGAGAAACAGCAGGGCCGTCCATGCGGCTCGCATTCGAATGGCGGACATGGCTACGTGGGTTGGGAGCGACGTGCGGTCGAGCAGGACGACAGGGCGACTACGGCACTTCGAGATCGATCGCGCCGCGATGCCATTGTAGTAGCCGACAGTCCGGATGCGAGCCGGCAAGCGTGCGGCCCGGCGAATCACCCGCGGCACGGCACACGATCGGGCTCCGTCAGAACCGCCCCGGCGTGCTACACTTGATTGTCGCGGTCGCCGGCGCAATCCACACGATCAGCGCAGGGCACGCCGCCGCCAGGACAGGAGACGCGGTTTCCACGGCGTCTCGGGCAAGAGGCCCAGCGGATCATCCCTCGGGAACGTTCATGAAGCTGCTTTCCACGAAGAGCGCGCGACGGCGGTTTTCCGTCGGTCGCGACGCCCACGGAGTGCCCCACATCTCCGCCGGCACCTGGCGCGAGGCACTTCACGGCTTGGGCTACATGCACGCCATCGACCGGCCTACGCAAATGCTGTTCGCGCGGGCCGTGGCCAGTGGCGAATCGGCCGAGCTGATCGCCGACAAACCCGAGCTGTTGGAAATGGACCGCTTCTTCCGCCGGGTCGGTCTGTACCTGAACCTGGACGAGGAAGTCAAGCAGCTCGACGACGAAACGTTCGATCAGTTGACCGCCTACTGCGAGGGGGTCAACGACGGAATGAAAGACTCCAGGCGGTCGTTGCCGATGTGGGCTGTTGGCTTCGTGCCGCAGCCGTGGAACCAACGCTCCGTATTGCTGCTGGGCAATTTGCTCAGCTTCGGCGGGTTGGCGGTCGGTCAACAAGAGAACGAGCGGATCCTGCTCGAGTTGATTCAGGCCGGCGTCGCGCAGGACAAGTTGCGCGAGCTGTTCAGTCCGCTGTTGGACCATGCCGATTTCGATTTGCTCCGCAGCATTAAGATGACGCAGCAGCTCTCCGACGACGCACTTGAGTTGTTGACCGACCTGCCGCGACTGGCGGGTAGCAATGCCTGGGCCGTTGGTCCCAAGCGCAGCGCCACGGGCAGTGCGCTAATCGCATCGGACCCGCACCTGGAAGTGAATCGCTTGCCGGCCATCTGGTACGAGGCGGAGCTGCACTGGGGAAGTGGCGGCGAGCACTACGTGCTGGGAGCGACGCTGCCCGGCTGTCCGTTGTTTGCCGTGGCGCGCACGGCCAACGTTGCCTGGGGCGTCACGTATCTGAAGGGCGACACCGTCGACCATTTCATCGAAGACTGCCGCACGACCGACGGCCGCATGCAGTATCGCCGCGAAGACACGTGGCACGACTTTCTCGTGCGGACCGAAGAGATCGGGCGCAAGGGCGGCGAGCCGGAAGCGATGCACGTGTATTACAACGATCAGGGCACGCTCGATGCCGAGTTGCAGGTGGGCGCCGAGGGTCATTACTTGTCGACCCGCTGGATCGGCGACCACTTAGGAACCAGCCAGTCGATGGCCGCTTGGTTGGACGTGGTCGGCTGCGAAAGCGCGGCCGAAGGCATGGACATCGCCCGCGATTGCCCAGTGCCAACGCTTTGTTGGGTGTTTGCCGACCGCAAGGGCCACATCGGCATGCAAGGCAACGGCTGGTTCCCGAAACGTTCCAACGAATACAGCGGCATGCTACCGATTCCGGCCTGGGACGAAAGGAACCACTGGCGGGGCCGGCTGGGCACCAACGTCTTGCCGCGCATCTACGATCCGCCGGAGGGATACGTCGCCACGGCCAACGAGAACGTCAATCAGCCGGGCAAGCCGATGCTCGTCACGCAGCCGGTGCCGGAGTATCGCAAACGCCGGATCGAGGAGCGGCTGCGCGAGATGTCGCAGCCCACGCTGGAAGACATGCAGCAACTGCAATACGACGTCGTGAGTTTGCAGGCGCGCGATCTGCTGGCCGTGTTCTTGCCGTGCCTGCCGGAGGGATCAATCAAAGAGCGCCTCACGCAATGGGATTGCAGCTATACGCCCGACAGCTACGAAGCGACGCTGTTTTCGCGCTTCTATCGCAACGTGCTGCTGGAGATCTTCGGCCACGAAGAGAACATCGGCTGGCGACGGATGATGTACCTGTGCAGCCGGATGGGCTTTTCCACGATGGTGCTCACGGCGATCGACAAGCTGCTGCTGAAGGACGACTCGCTCTGGTGGCGCGGCCGCGACAAGGCGGAGCTGATTCGCCGCGCGGCCGAGAAATTGGTCGAAGAGAAGGAGCAGCCGTGGTCGGTGATCAACGGATTCCACTTTACGAATCGATTCGTCGAGAGCCGCTTCGTGGGTCGAGCGTTTGGATTCCACACGGGCGAGATGGCCCTGCCGGGTTGCTATGCCACGCCGTTTCAAGGACATTTGCTGCGGGCCGCACGACGCGAGGCATCGTTTGCGCCCAGCTATCACTTCGTGGCCGATCTGGGCACGGACGAAGCCTGGACCAACCTGCCCGGCGGACCCAGCGAGAGCCGCGTTTCGGGCTACTACAAAAACGACATTCCGCGCTGGCGAACCGGCAACTACAAGCGACTGGCTGTCGAAGACGAGTCTGACTGAGGCTGCGCACGAGAGTCGCCGCGCTGCCGGGCGACCGGCGCCAGGTCCCGCCGATGTTCACCTCGTCGGAGCGCGCGGCGGCGTGGCTCCTGCTTGTCGCGGCGACGCACATCGCACAGCGCGCATCTGCACTTTCGTCGCCAGGCACGGCGGTGGTATGCTGGCGATGATGAATGACGCGAGCCTCCCGGACGACGCGGCCGAGCAACCTGTTGCACCGCCGCGCGTGGTGCCGATACCCCCGTCTACGCCGTCGCCGGTAAATCTCGAAACCGATGCTTCCGCGCACCCGCCGCTCCGCGAACTGACGGCCGCCGATCTGCGGTCTCCGCGAAGGCGGCGCGTCGTGTTGCCGGTGTTCTTGTTCGTCGCGACGTGTGTCTCGACGTTCTTCGTCGGCGCGTTGGACTGGAATCCGGAGCTGTACATCGAATCGAATCAGGCCGGACGGGCCCTGGCGGCCAACTGGACCGAGGGTCTGATCTACATGGGCGCGGTGATCGGCATTCTGCTGACGCACGAGATGGGGCACTTCCTGCAAACGGTGCGCTACGGCGTGCCGGCCAGCCTTCCGTTTTTCATTCCCGTGCCGTTTGTGCTGACCGGAACGATGGGCGCCGTGATCGGCATGGAGGGCTCGCGGGCCGATCGGAAGCAACTGTTCGACATCGGGCTTTCCGGACCGATCGCGGGCCTGGTCGTGGCAATGCCGATCATTTGGTTCGGCATTCAATCGGCGACCGTCGTGCCGATTAGCGGCGACATCCAGTTGGGCGATCCGCTGATCTTCAAGCTGCTGCGCGACTACTTGCGCCCGGAGCTAGGCGCCGACGGGATCCTCGACAAAAACAACGCGCTGCTGATGGCCGGCTGGGTGGGCATGCTGATCACGGGGCTGAACATGTTGCCGATCAGCCAACTCGACGGCGGGCACGTGATCTACGGGCTGTTTGGCCGCAAAGCGCACTACTTCGCCCGCGCGTTTCTGATCGCGGCGATCCTGTTCGTCGTCGTAGGGCAGCACTACAACTGGACCGTGATGCTGGTGCTGGTGATCCTGCTGGGAGTCGACCATCCTCCGACGCGCGACGACAGCGTGCGGCTGGGGCCGGCGCGCACGCTCATCGGCCTGGCGTCGCTGGCGATTCCGGTGCTGTGCTTCACGCCGCTATTGATGTAGCACCGCGGTGGTGGCGGAACCGGTGCGTGGCGTGTGCCAACGGCGCGGCTGCTTGCCGAACACAGCAGAATTCCTCCGGCTGCAACCGCGCATGACGCGCGTTCACTCGTCGGCCATGGCCAATCGCTGGCCGATCGGCGGATGGCTGTGAAACAGGAAAACTTCCAGCGCGTGGGGATCCGGATCGTCCTTGTTGAGCCGGGCGAGCTTGCGAAAGGCCGACACGTAGGCCTCACGCATTCCGGTCCGCTCGAGCGCATAGCGATCGCACTGGCGCTCGTAACGTCGACTAATCGCGTTTTGCAACGGCTCAAGCAGCAGAGAGAAGACCGTCAGCACGAGCATTAGCAGCGGCAGCGTCGCGGGTGGCAACTGCGAAGCTTCAGTCACTCCGTAGTGCACGCCGGCCCAAGCCAACAGCACGCGGCTGCAAACCCAAAAGCCCACCACGCTGTAAAGCACGCCGGTGATGACCATCTTGCGAATGTGGCGAAAGACATGGTGGCCGATCTCGTGGGCGAAGATGACTTCGATCTCGTCCGGGGAAAACTCATCAAGCAACGTGTCGCCCATCAACACGCGGCGCGTGCGTCCCATCCCGGCCAACATGGCATTGGCCTTCGACGTTTCGGTGCTCATGCCCAAGCGGTAGACGCCCTGAATCGACAGCCCGGTCCCTTCGGCCAAGCGGGCCATGCGGCCGGACAGCTCTTCGTTGTCGAGGCGCTCGACCTTGTAGAACAACGGCAGGATAAGCACGGGCATGAGCTGTCCGAGCATCACGCTGACCAGGAAGAAGCCGGCCGCGGCCGCCAGCCACCACCAATCGCCCACGTACCAAATCACCTGGTACAAGAGCACAAACAGCGCCAGCCCCAGCGCCAGCGCGAGGAAGCTGCGCTTCGCATAGCGGCCCAGCCAGCGGGCGAACGTCAGACGGCTGAGCCCGAAGCGGTGCTCGAGCACGTAGCCGGCGTAGGCGGAGAGCGGGAACGAGATGGCCATGTGTCCCAGCGTGATGACGATGAAGATCGCGGCCAGACGCGCCGTGTCGTTCGTGATCCGTTCGGCCAACCACCGATCGAGCGGCACGGCGAGCGCCAAGGCGACGACCACCAGGAATCCGAGATCCAACGCCTTGTCGGCCAGATCGCAGTAGAGCGAAAGTCGGCCATACTCTTTCGCCTCGGCCAGTTGCTCGGGCGTCATCTCGGCGGACTGCTCGGGCGTCATCTCGGCGGACTGCTCGGGCGTCATCTCGGCCGATTGCTCGGGCGGTGCCTGCTCGACCGCGTCGTCGTCGTGCGGTTGCGTCGTGTTGTCGAGAGAATCTTCCACGAGCTGTCTCGAAGGTTGAAGTTTCTGGTGGCGGGCTGGCCCGAGCGCCGGTCAGCGCGCCGCACGCGGCGATGCGCGATGTGTGAAGTATTGCTCGACGCGCGGCAGGCGCTTGGGAGGTTCGTGGCGGCGGCGCGGGTGCGCTGGCGACGGATCGTCTGCTACTCGTCGGTCACGCAGCCTTCCGACGCCGTGGTTACGTTCTTGATGTACTTGTAGAGCGTGCCGCGCGTGGCGCGGTAGGGGGGCGCTTGCCACGCTTCGCGGCGAGCAGCCAGTTCGTCATCGCTGACGTCGACCGAGATCGTGCGGTTTCCGGCGTCGATCGTGATCGTGTCGCCGTTTTGCACCAGCGCGATCGGTCCGCCGACCTGCGCTTCGGGCGTGATGTGGCCCACGATGAACCCGTGCGATCCGCCCGAGAACCGTCCGTCGGTCAACAGCGCGACGTCGTTGCCCAGGCCCGCGCCCATGATGGCCGACGTGGGCGTCAGCATTTCGGGCATGCCGGGTCCGCCCTTGGGTCCCTCGTAGCGAATGATCACGACGTCGCCCTTGGCGATTTCCTTGCGTTCCAGGGCGTGCAGCATGTCGGCTTCGCCGTCGTAGACCTTGGCCGGTCCGCTAAATCGCTCGCCCTCCTTGCCGGTAATCTTGGCCACCGCGCCTTCGGGCGCCAGGTTGCCGCGCAGGATCTGGATGTGGCCGGTCGGCTTGATGGGCTCTTCCAGCGGATGCACGATGTCTTGCCCCTGGGCCAGATCGGGCAGGTCGCGCAGGTTTTCGGCGAGCGTCTTGCCGGTGACCGTCAGGCAGTCGCCGTCGATCAGGCCTTCTGCCAACAAATACTTGAGCACGGCCGGCGTGCCGCCTACCTGGTGCAGATCCTCCTGCACGTACTTGCCGCTGGGCTTGAGATCGGCCAGGTACGGCACGCGATCGCTCACGCGCTGAAAGTCGTCGACCGAAAGCGGCACGCCCACGCTGCGGGCCATGGCGATCAGGTGCAACACGGCGTTGGTCGATCCGCCGACTGCCATGACTAGGACCATCGCGTTCTCGAACGCTTTGCGGGTCATGACGTCGCGCGGCTTGATGTCTTGTTCCAGACAGACGCGGATGGCGGCGCCGGCCCGTCGACACTCGTCGAGCTTGCCGGGATCTTCGGCCGGAATCGACGAGCTGTAGGGCAGCGTCATGCCCATCGCCTCGATGGCCGAAGCCATCGTGTTGGCCGTGTACATCCCGCCGCAGGCGCCGGCGCCGGGACAGGCCTTGGCGACGATCTCTTGCCGGCCCGCGTCGTCGAGCGTGCCGGACAGATACTCTCCGTAACTTTGGAAGGCGGAAATGATGTCGAGCTTCTGGTCCGCCCCGTCGCACAGGCGATGACCGGCCCGGATCGTGCCGCCATAGACCATCAGCGCCGGCCGGTTGAGCCGGCCCATCGCGATCAGGCAGCCGGGCATGTTCTTGTCACAGCCGGGCAGCGAGATGTTGGCGTCGTACCACTGGGCTCCCATGACGGTTTCGATCGAGTCGGCGATCAAGTCGCGCGACTGGAGCGAGTAGCGCATGCCCTCGGTGCCCATCGAGATGCCGTCGCTGACGCCGACGGTGTTGAAGCGCATGCCGACCAATCCGGCGGCCTCGACGCCCTCTTTGACAGCCGCCGCCAGGAGGTTGAGGTGCATATTGCACGTGTTGCCTTCGTACCAGACGCTGGCGATGCCGACTTGCGGCTTGTCCATGTCCTCGCGCGACAGGCCGGTTCCGTAGAGCATGGCCTGGCTGGCGCCCTGCGACTTGGGCTGCGTGACGCGCGAGCTGTACTTGTTGAGAGCCATGATCGGAGCGACCCTGTTGCGGACACGGGCGGGACGTGCAAACTGCCAGATATAGCCCAACGGGGCGGCGTTTGCAAACGGCGCACTCACGCGGGCGCTACGGCACCGGCGGAGGTTGCTGCGATCCGAGTCGATCAGTCGAGCGCGATGCCGAGGGCCAGCGCGTCGAGCAGATCGTCGTCCAGGTCGGCGCCGATGGCGTCGAGATCATCGTCGTTGACGTCGAGGTCCTCGGCTTCGAGCAACAGGCCGGCGTCGTCCGCGGTGGCCGCAGCCGGGTCGGCCGATGCTAGGCGGCTGCCCACGCTGGACGGCAGGGCCTGCTCGTCGGACGAGCCGCGCTTGACGGCCAGGGCCGAGACGATGCCGGCATCGCCGTTGATTGTGGCGAATTGGCCGCCGCTTGCGACGCTGGCCGCGTCGCCATCGGAATCACCACCTTCCGGCGCAAATGGGCCGCCGGTGCCGATGTTGATCTTCTTCAACTGCGTCAAGAAGTTCGTACTGTTGTCACGCGAAATGATCTGGTCGGTCGCGTTGACGAAACGGTCCTTGTTGTAGTCGTATTGATCGTCGACCGTGGCCGGGTTGCCGAAGTTGTGGGGATTGTTACGTACTCCGATTTCATCGGTGGCGTTGACCGGCGCCTGGGTGGGTGAGTTGCCCGTGTCGCCGTCGCCCACGGCGTTACCCCAGAAAAACACGTCGCCGATGCCGCCGCCGAAGTTATCCGGCAGACCTGTGTTGGCATTGGCCAGCACCTGGACTTGGAGCCAATGTTTTTCGATGGCATTGTTGGCCCAGATGATATCCACGCGGTCCGAACCGCCGACGCCGGCACCGGTCCGCACTTGAATGGCGCTGGGCGCCGGAGCAGCCGCCCAGGTATTCGGCGAGTTGTTGTTGCCGACCTTGAACACGAAATCGGCCGCGGTGATCGACCCCGGACTCCCGGCGTTGGCGATGTCAATCATGATGCCGTTGATACCCTTGTCGTAGCCGGTGATGTTGGCATCGGTGGCAGCACCGGCACCCGGCAGGTAGGCCGAGCGGACCGGATCGATGGCCGCATCTTCGCTGACCGAGAACCCGGCCGTGTTGCCGTCGAAGAACGACTGGTTATAGAAGATGTGGCGGCCGTCGACTGTCGCGGTGAGGGCCTCGACGATCCGCCCTTCGGTCGTAAAGATCAGCGTCTCGCCGCCGACGTCGTACGTCATTTCCAACAGGAACCCGGTGCCACCCGACACGGGAACCGGCACGCTGCCGACGTACTCCCCGCCACCTTGATCGGTCAGCACGGTACTCGTCCAGTTCGCGCCAAAGTAATTGACCCGAAAGTCAAGCGAGTCGGGATTCGTCGCCTGCCAGAGTTTTACTTCGACCGGAGTCGTGGTTGTGTTCAGGCGGATCGTATTGTCGTCCGCACCTTCCACCGTCCAGTCATAAACGGGAAGCGCCGCTCCGGCGTCGAGCGCTGCAAAGAATCCCTTGCCTTCGGCTCTGCCGGCATTGTGACCCGTGTTCGGTATGTAGCGCAGATACATGGGCCCCTGCATATCGTGGACGTAGAACTGCGAATTCATCGGCATGAACTGGTCGCCAGTCGACAAGACCGCAAACTTCGGTTGCGTCAGACGATCCAAATAGGAATATGGATCGATCATGTCCACGAGGGCATCGAATGCGGGTGTCCCGATTCGGGCAAACACCTCGAATTCAACGTAACTTTGCAGAGTCTCGGCATAGCCTCCGACAGTGCCTTCGGTGACGCCGTCAAACACATGTTGGTGAAACTCCAAAGTGGGGAGACTATTGACGTAGTCGAATACGACCGGCGTGATTGCCGAGACTCTCGGATCGACCGCCGCAGTCAGGTAAGTCGTCCAGCCGCGCTTTGATCCACCGGTGACGAAAAAATCATTGGCCGTGTGAGCCGTATTGTCGGCAAGGAATTCCCGAGCCATGTCCATCGCACGGACCGCGCTCTTGACCATCGGCAATAGGACCGGCCACTCGTCATCGCCACCATCGAGGAACTTGTCGAACGTGTAGGCCATAATCCCGTCTTCCCTGCGGGCAACACCATCATCGGTGAACGTTAAAGACTGATTGGGAACGGTGGGCAGATAGATCGTAATCTGGCCGGTATGCAATGCGACGTCTTCCGCGTCGGCGCGCCGGATGGCCTGATTGGGATCGCCGTTGTCTCCCGAACCGACGTACAAGATGGCCGTATCCGAAGTCGTGCCGTCCGGGACAAAGAGATGCACCTCGTGCTCCCAGACCGTGCGGTCGACCTCTGCCGGGGTCCGCCACGTTTGTGACGTCAGGTCGATCACGTACGTCGTCATCCCGGTTTCCACAATTGTGTCGTTGAGCGTATACGCATATGTCGCGTCCGGCTTCGCTACGTAGCGGTCCAGCGCCGTGCCGTCATTGTCCAAGATATTGATTGTCTGACTTGCCTGACCCGGATCGACCGTCACCGTTCCGCCGGTCGAGCTGGACGGATTCGTCAGGAAAACTTCAAGCGACTCGGTGTACTCGAATTCGGTGTCGTCAATCGGTTCGATCGGCACCAACAGGTCTGCCATCCACGTGCCACCGACGCCGCCCGTATACGTTAGTACGCCGGTGATCGTTGAGTAATTCAGGCTACCCGGACCGGCGTAGGCACTGACCGCCTGTGCGACCGACGAACCGGGATTCTGATAATCACTCGCATCGGTCGTAATGTTCTGCAAGTTAAGCGTCACCGACACCTCACTCCCCTCCGCCACGACTCCGTCCAGTGAAAAGATCGCCGATTCTGTTCCCGCGGCGTCTTCGGCGACAAATTCGGATGTGGTGGAAACCGCCCACGTCGCGGAAAGCATTTCACGACGCTCGAGAGTCTCACAAAGACAAGCAGCGTGTATCCGGCGAATAGAGAGGGACGGGCGTTTTCGGATCAATCCCCTCGCGCGCCGGATACATTGCTCAACGGACATTTAGATCCTCTTTCGACCAATCTCGTCGAAAGTGCGACGTTTCCGCTCGCCCGGTCTGTCCCTGGCCGGCGATTTCGGGAGCCGACGGCAGATGGCCCGGCGACCGGGCGACTAGTTCATGGCAGAGTTCCGATGCTACCCAAATCCGATTTGCGCGGACAAGAGGAAGGAAACAGCATTTTGTTTTGGACCTGCAGGCACGTCAACAAGGTTTGCGCTCGCGGGCCGGTCGAAAGTTATCCAGCGCAAATCGTTTCAGCGGGAGGAGACGGCATACCGCTACGCCGCGCCCCGCCGCTGGTGATTCGCTGTGCCGTGAAGAATGCCGCCGACGTGAATGTTACGGTACCGGCGGGCGCTGTTGCGCGGCCATGGCGGGCCCCAGCCGCGCGATGTTGAAGAAGACGTGCTGGCCGCCGTTCTCTTCGGCCAGCGCGATCAGTTCGCTCTCGGTCTCCGTCTTGTAGCAGAACTGTACGACGTTGATCGTCGTGCGCCCGTCGTTGAGCCGGCCGAGCCGTTTCAGCTCGCTACGGGTCAGGTCGTCCTTCTTTTCGCCGTCGGTCAGCAAGAAGATCACGTCGGGTCGCATCCGCAACGCGATTTCGAGCGGCTTCATGTGGTTCGTCTTGCCATGTCCGTACATGCTCATCACGAACTGCCGGGCCTTGCGCTTGTTGTCGTCCGTGGCCGGCAACACCGAACGCGCCTTGCTGTTGAGCGTGAATAGCCAGGGACTATGGTTGTAGAAGACGATGCCGAACTCGTGCCCGGCGTCCAGGTCCTTGAGGCTGCGCAACAGTTCGGCCTTGGCCGCTTGCAGCGGGGTGATGCTGAAGACGGTCGTGCCTTCGGAGTTGTAGGCCAGCTCCGAGTTCATGCTCTCGGAGCGGTCGAACACATAGACGAACCGTGTGCCCTCGGCCGCCAGCCCAAAGACTTGGGTGCGAACCGGTGCCAGATTGATGCCGTCGCCGCCCGACGCACCGCCGCCGTCTTCCTCATGGCCGACCAACGATCCGGTCAACCGCGATGCGCGGGGCAGTTCGGCCATTTCGATAGGCAGCATGTCCAGGGCGTCGTCGGCGAGCGCTTCGGCGATTGGATCGGCCGGCTGCTCGGCGCTGGCGTCGGGCAACTCGCTGGGCATTTCGATCGCATCTTCCAGCTCGCCCATCCCGTCAGATTGCGCGGCGCCGGTCTCGAACCGCAGCGCGATCGATTCGCTTTTCCACGAACCATCGGTGACGACCAGCAGGGCCAGCATCAACACCAGTGAAAGGTGAAACACCAACGACGTCAGCCACGACGGCAAGTACCGGCCGATCAGGCTGGCAACGTCGTCGGAAGCCGCGTCGGCGGTGGCGCGTGGCAGCTCGGAGGTGGTCCGCTTCGTGGACATACCGGCGCGAATCGTCGAGCGTGGGATAGGACTCTGTTCCGAGGGCGGACCGGACGGGCCAAGCACAGATCGCATGGCGCACGGACGCCCAAACGTTCATTGTCCTCGGATTGCCGGCATTTCGCAAGCATTTTGCTGCTCGCGGCCCACGGCGAAGCGATAGCCGCGACAGCGCGGAACGGGCCGTTGTTGCCAGCGTGCCGGGCCGAAAGTACCGGCAGTTTGTGCCGGCGAGCCGTTGCTGCCGTTTGGTTGCGTCTCGCACCCTAGTCGAATCGGTTGCGCGACGCCATGATCCCGGCGAACCAGAGCACGATGATGGCCCCGATAATCGACATCAATAGACCAGCCGGCTCAAACGGCGTGTCGGGATTGCCGAACAACACCCGACTGATCCCTCCGCCGACCAACGAGCCGACAACGCCCAGGATGATCGTGCCAAGGCAACCGACGGGTTGGCGGCCGGGCCAGAAGAAGCGCGCAATCGCGCCCACGATCAGTCCGAAAATTGCCCAACTGATGAGCGAGCCACAATCCATGATCAATTCGCTTTTGCGAGAGGTGCGGAAAGCCGCTGGCGAGACACAGCCTAAGAGTCCTTCGATTATACGGGCCGGATCTTGGCTGTCGAACCTGGAATACGGTCTACCGGCAGCACGTCGCGATTCGCCCTAATCTCTAGTTACCGTGCGATGATGCGGCACATCGACACGCGCAATGGCGAGCACGGCTGCGCTTGCAAATGCCGGTGCCTGTGCGCACGATGGGGCGCCTTGGTACTAGCGCAATTCTCGGTCGACTACGAACGATGATTCGATCCCTCTTGCTTTTCGTTTTCGTGCTGCTGCTATCCGTCACGTTGATTGGCGGCCGCGCGCCAGCCGACGACTGGCCCCAGTTTCGCGGTCCGGACGGACAAGGGCACGCCAGCGCGACCGACGTGCCGCTTACCTGGAGCGAATCGGAAAACATCCGCTGGAAGACGCCCCTGCCGGGGCGCGGGTGGTCGTCGCCGGTCGTCAAAGACGACCAGATTTGGCTCACCGCGGCGGTCGACGACGGACGCTCGGTGCGCGCGCTGTGCGTCGAACGAGGCTCGGGCAAACTGATTCACGACGTCGAAGTCTTTCGGGTCGACGTGCCCGGCTCGATCCACGCCAACAACAGTTATGCCTCGCCCACGCCGGTGCTCGACGGCGATCGAGTCTATGTTCACTTCGGCGCGCACGGCACGGCGTGTCTGGCGCGCGATGGCACGGTGCTTTGGAAAACCAAAGAGTTGTTCTACCAGCACGGGCACGGCCCGGCGGCGTCGCCCGTCGTGTGGCACGATCTGCTGCTGATTGCCTGCGACGGTACCGACGTTCAGTTCGTGGCGGCGCTCGACAAGCAGACCGGCTCGATTCGTTGGAAGCAGCCGCGCCGCCATATCAGTGCCGAGCGCCTGAACGGCGAACTTCAGGTGCCGATGGCCTATTGCACGCCGTTGGTTATCAGCGTCGATGGGCAAGACCAACTGATCAGCCTTGGCAGCGATGCCGTGGTGGCATACGAGCCGGCCAACGGCAACGAACTTTGGTGGTTTCGCTTTAGCGGCTACTCGAACGTCTCACGGCCGGTGTTCGGCGACGGGCGATTGTACTTCTCAACCGGATTCGGCGAGCCGACGTTGCACGCGATTCGAATCGGCGGCAGTGGCGACGTGACCGAGTCGAACGAGGCGTGGAGCACGGCGCGCTCGGGCGTCGTGCCGCTGGACGTTTCGCCGCTGCTGGTCGGCGACGAGCTGTACACGATTTCCGATACGGGCATCGCCGTCTGCTACGACGCGGCCAGCGGCAAAGTCCACTGGCGGCAACGGCTCACCGGCAAGTTTTGGGCTTCGCCCGTATTGGCCGACGGCAGGATCTACTGTCTGGACGCCGAAGCGACGACCACGGTGCTCCTGCCCGGCAAGAAGTTCGCCCGACTGGCGGTCAACGAGCTGGACGGCGCGGCGCAGGCTTCGCCGGCGTTTGTCGACGGCGCGATCTTCCTGCGCACCGAGTCGCACCTGTATCGCATTGGAGACGCGGCGTCCGCTGCGGGCGACTAGGGTTCTGTTTTGCTGTTGGTCGCGTGCCGGCGCCTGGCGGCGCGGATGTCGCGCTTCGGGTGAGTCGCACGGTTTTTTGCCTGCCGCAACCCGGCGTAGCTTCGTTGCTTGCGCGAACCGTGTGGCGTGGCTACGCGGCGATGGGATAGGTTTCGGCCGGGACATTGGCATAATGGGATTTTTGCCGGGCGGGCCCGAGTGCCGACGTTTCGTGGCGCCCGGGGCTGCAGCCCTCCGCAGGCTCCCAACTCCCACCCGATGCAACCCAGCGAGCCCGAACCAACGCCGTCGGATGTCGCGTCGATGATGCACGATCCGTACGCGGCGGTGCGGTGCGACAACTTTCGCCGCTATTGGGTGGGCAACGTCGTGTCGATTCTCGGCACGCAGATGCAGACCGCCACGTTGATGTGGGAGGTCTTTCAGCGCACGAACGACCCGTTTGCCGTCGGGCTGGTCGACCTGGTGCAGGTCATTCCGATCCTCTCGCTCGTGCTCTTGGCGGGCCACGTTGCCGATCGGCTCGACCGCCGCCGTGTGCTGATCAGCGCCGTTTCGCTCAGCGGCATGGCGTCGCTCGGCCTGGCATTCGTTTCGTACTTTCAGATCCACATCGTCGCGCTATTCGGCTTCGTGTTTCTGATCGGCGTGGGCCGCGCGTTTCAGCAACCGGCCAAGAGCTCGCTGGTGCCGCAGTTGGTGCCGCGAGCGATCTTTTCCAACGCCGTCACCTGGAACCTCAGCGGGTTTCAACTGGCATCGGTCGTCGGGCCGGCGCTGGGCGGTTGGGTGCTGGCGGCCTCGGGCTACGCTTACGTCGTCTACCTGTTGCGCGTCGTGACCGCTACGACGTTTATCGTGCAGTTGGCCCGCGTCCGCCAGATTGTGAAGATCGAACAACATCAATCGCCGACGTTGAAGAGTCTGGGCGAGGGGATCGGCTTTGTTTGGAACAAGAAGGCCGTGCTCGGCGCGATGGCGCTGGACATGTTCGCGGTGCTGTTGGGCGGAGCCACGGCGCTATTGCCCGTCTTCGCGGCCGACATTCTCCACGTGGGCAAGGTGGGCTACGGATTCTTGTGGTCGGCTCCGGCCGCCGGCGCGCTGGTGATGTCGCTGGCGCTGGTGCATCGCCGGCCAATGGCCAAAGCGGGACAAACGCTGCTGTGGGGTGTGGCCGGGTTCGGAGCCTCGATCATCGTGTTCGGCCTGTCGACGTCGTTCGCTCTCTCGCTGGTCGCGCTGTTTCTGACGGGAGCCTTCGATTGCATCAGCGTGGTCGTGCGGCACACCCTGGTGCAGATGCTCACGCCCGACCGAATGCGCGGACGGGTGTCGGCGATCAGCGGCATGTTCATCAGTGCCTCAAACGAGTTGGGGGGCTTCGAGTCCGGCACGGTCGCCAAGTTGTTCAGCCCCGTCGTATCGGTGGTCTCGGGCGGGATCGGCACGCTGGTTGTCGTGGCGGTGGCGGCGATCACGGTTCCGGAGCTGCGCAACTATGGCCGGCTTGACGGGCGCGGCGATGCGAAGCCGGCGTCGGACGAAGAGCCCGAACCAGTGGCGAAGGAGGCATGAGCAGCAGGCGAGCCAGAGGCGCCGTCCGCGTCGGCGGGAGCACGGTTCGCGCGGTCGTCAGAACGGAAACTTCTCGTCGAGCTTCGCGTTGGACAACTCGACCAGAAACGGAGCCAATCGCTCGACGACCAGCTCCATCATCCGGCGCCCTTTCTCGGCGTTCGCCTCGTGCGGATAGCCTGAACCGGAGTTCGTCGTCAGCAGGTGCCACGGCCGCGTGATCGAGACCCAACCGCGATTCACGGCCTCGAAGCGGGTCTTGGCCGTGGCGCCGTCGTCGGCGATCAGGGTACCGTCCGGATTGCGCCCGACGAGCTCGGGAAAGTACGCTAGCCCAAACGACGTTTCCATTTCGCCGGCGTGGTCCTCCGGATGGTCGAACAGTTGCTTCTCGGCGTCGCGAATCGTGCTATACCAGTTGCACAGAAACACGTGCGCCGACGTCTTGCCATACAGCTCGCGCAACAGCGGCTTCAACTCGTTTCCGCCGTGACTGTTGAGCAGCACGACCTTGCGTACGCCATGATGGGCCAACGACGCGACCAGGTCTGTGATCACAGCGAACAGCGTCGAAGGATTCAGGTTCATGGCCATCGAGAAGGCCATCTGGTTCGTCTCGGTCCCGTAGGGAATGGTGGGCAGCAGAGCGACTTTGGCTCCCTGGGCATGGGCCGCGGCGCAGATCTCCTCGCCCACGCGCGTGCCCTCGAACAGGTCGGTCCCGTACGGCAAGTGCAAGTTGTGGGGCTCGGTGGCGCCGCAAGGGAGCACCGCGACTTCGTAGGCGTGCTCCTTGATGTACGCGTAATTGACTTCGGCCAGGTTCCAGGGTCGCACGATCGGGCTCCGGGTGGAAAGACGTGTATGATAACGGCCCGCCCGCCGTGCCGAAAGCAGCGAACGGCACAACAAGAGCGTCGATCGACATCAAACACAGCTTGGCGCGCAAATGTCGGCGGCGCGAAGCGATGCGGCGCGGTGACTCAGCGCGCCGTCGTGGTGGCCGATACGCCGGCCGAGGCATCGCCCGGTGCGCCGGCGCTGGTCGTGTCGCTGCGCATGAAGTCGCGGTATTGCGCATCGAGCGCCGGATAGTCGACGCCGGCCAACTCGGCGAGCGTGCGCGACGTGGCGCGGCCGGAATAGACAGCCGCCAGGTAGGTGACCAGCGCCTCGCGATAGCGGCCGCCGTCGGCGTGCATCAGAAAATCGGTCAGCCCGGCGGATTGGCTGTAGATCATGGGCAGCCTTTCGTCGGCTTGTAGCGGCTGCATGCCTAGTTGCACCAGTTCGGCCAGGGGCACATAGAACTGGTCTTCCAGCAGACGATGGCGCGCGGCCGGCATGCGCCCCGCATTGGGTCCGCCCAGCGTTACGTAGTCGCCGTGATCGTCGAGCGATTCCATGTAGCAGGCGATGCCCTCGATGATCCAGAAATTGTCGCCCCGCCCGACCTGGCGGGCCACGCGGCGGGTCTCTTGAAACAATTGGTGCGTCGCTTCGTGAACGACCGTGCCGGGATCTTGTTGTTCGCCCGCGAAAAAGTACGCCACCTTGGTTTGGTCGAGATAGATGCCCAGGGTCATTCCGATGCGCGGCTGCACGGCGCGCAGGGCTTCGTTGTACTGGTCGCGGGTGCGGAAGTAGGCCACTTTGTGCTGCCGAGAGCGGCCCAGCCGTCCGTGTCCTGCGAGCGATCGTTTCAATTCCTTCGCGTCGGCCACGTAGGCGCCGAACATCTGCTGCCAAATGTCATACAGCCGCTCCAGCCGGCGCGAAAGCCGAACGCCCTCTTCCAAACTGTGGTTGGTCGTCACAATGTAGTGCTCGCTGGCAATCCGCCAGCTCCGCTTCACGTCGCTGCGCAGCCGGGCCTCTTCGGCTTCGGGCATCCACCGGCCCTGGTAGTAGCGTTCGCCTTGCTCGTAGCGCTGGACGTGCGCCTGCGGCAACCAGCCGAACGTTTCGTGGCGCACCTTGCCGGAGCTGAGCTGGCGAACCTCGAACGGCGTGTGCCAGCGGTTCTCGTACTGGACATAACCCAGCGCGCGGCGGCCCGCGGCATGATGCGGGTTCTCGCGCACCGCTTCGGTGACCAGCGGCATGGCCTCGGAGGGCCGGCCTTCGTCGACGGCGCGCAGCGCCAAGTCGAACAACGCGTCCGCCCGACGATCGCGCAGCGCCTGCCACTGGCGGCGCCATGCGGGCAACTGGTCGGTCGCGGCCGGTTCGTCGGCCGGTGGCGCTGTGTCGGCGGGCGATGAATCTCCGGAGGGCGGCAGCACGAACAGCGTCAGCTTGTTGGGGTCGCGGGCGGGCAGCCACGCTTCGAGCACGTCGGCCGCCTGGGGAAGGTTCTGCCCGCGGCACGACTGGGCCAGTTCGGCCAATTGCGCGGCGTAGGCGGCATCCAGCACGGCGCGCTGCTGCAGCACGTCGGCCGCGGCCGGCGCAACGTGGAGGGCGACGCAAACCATCGCCAGCGCAGGGAACCCAACAGGAAGCCTCTTCATACCTTCCAGTCTACCATCGGCGGGGCGTTCGGCCGACGAGCCACTTACGAGCCGCCACCTAGGCGCCGGAAAACGCCGCATCGAATGCCGTCTGGCTGGGGGCGAAATCGAGGTTTTGCACGAATTGACAGGCTTCCTTGGCGCCCGCCTCGCGGTCCATGTCGGGGTCTTCCCACTCGACCGACAGCGGACCCTCGTACTTGATCTGATTAAGCGTGCGAATGATTTCTTCGAAATTCACGCTGCCGCGGCCCGGCGAACGAAAATCCCAACCACGCCGCGGATCACCAAACGGCAAATGGCTGGCCAGGATCCCGCTGCGGCCGTTGAGCTGCACGACGGCGTCTTTCACGTGGACGTGGAAGATCCGATCGTAGAACGCGCGCAGGAACTCGACCGGATCGACTCCTTGCCAGACCAGATGGCTGGGATCGAAGTTGAAGCCGAACTCCTCGCGGCGATCGACCGCTGCCAAGGCCCGACCGGCCGTCACCAGATCGAACGCGATTTCCGTGGGGTGCACTTCCAGCGCGAATTGCACGCCGCATTGACCGAAGACGTCGAGGATCGGGTTGAATCGTTCGGCGAAACGTTCGAAACCGGCTTCGATCATCGATTCGGGTGTGGGAGGAAATGAATAGAGCAGATGCCAGATGCTCGAGCCGGTGAACCCGTTGACCACGCCCACGCCCAACTGTTGCGCGGCCCGGGCCGTATTTTGCAGTTCTTCGGCCGCACGAGCGTTGACGCCGGCCGGATCTCCGTCTCCCCACACATACTCGGGCAGGATCGCCTTGTGACGTTCGTCGATCGGGTCCAAGACGGCCTGGCCGACCAGATGGGCACTGATTGCATAGACCTCCAAGTCGTAGCGCTCGAGCAAATCGCGGCGATTGGCGCAGTAGCCGTCGTCGGACAGCGCCTTGTGGACTTCGAAGTGATCGCCCCAACAGGCGAGCTCCAGACCTTGATAGCCGAATTCGCTGGCTTTGCGAGCCACGTCCTCCAGCGGCAGGTCGGCCCATTGCCCGGTAAACAGCGTGATTGGTCGTCCCATGGCGTTGCTCCTTCGTCCAAGACCCGACAAGCTGCCGCGATCGCGCTTGCGGCCGTGCAACGGGCCTGTCGCGCGTTCAATACGTCGACGGTCGGCGCGACAGGGTTTCGTCCTTTGGAGCAATCGGCTGAACCGATCGCTTGCGTCTGGCTGGTCGCGCCGCCGCAACCGTATTGTGACCGATTGGTGGGCCGCTGCAACCTTTGGCCCGCAACCGGCTCTTCTGTGCAAGCGGCCGATGCGGATGCAGCCCAAGAAGACCGCAGGCCCTTGAGCGGGCCGGGGTTTGCCCGTAACGTGTGAAGGTCATGAATCAAGCCGCAAGTAACCACGGCGCAAACAACACGCCGGTCCGCGTAGCGATTATCGGCGCCGGAGCGGTCAGCGACTACCACCACGTGCCGGGGCTGAGGCTGGACGATCGGGCCAGGCTGGTCGCCGCGTGCGACACGAACGGCTCGCTGGTCGAACAGCGCAAAAGCCAGTGGAATCTCGATCGGGTCACGACGGATCCCGACGAGATCTGCGCCGACGACGAAGTCGACGCGGTGATCATCGCTACGCCCAACTTCACCCATCACCCGATCGCAATGTCGGCGGCCCGTGCCGGCAAGCACGTGATGTGCGAGAAGCCGCTGGGCCGCAATGCCGGCGAAGTGCGCGAAATGTACGAAGCGGCTCGCACGGCCGGCGTCGTCCACATGACCGCGTTCACGTACCGTTTTGCGCCGGCGATGCGCTACATCAAACACCTGGTCACCAGCGGCGCGCTGGGTGAACCGCGCCATTTTCTCAGCCAGCGCTTTCTCGATTGGCCCTAGACCAGTTGGGGATGGCGCCAATATCGCGAAACGGCCGGCGCGGGCGACCTGTTCGACATGACCATCCATCGCATCGACTTCGCGGCCGACCTGCTCGGGCCGATTGCGCGTGTTACCGGCGCGCTGGCCCGCTTTGCGCCGCGTACCACCGCGGCCGATGGGCAACCGTGTGCCCCGTCCGACGTGGACGACTGGTCAAGCATCATCGGCGAGTTCGCCTGCGGCGCCACCGGGCTGTGGGAAGGAACGACGCTGGCCAAGGGATACGGCCGCTCCGGCTTCGGGCACGAGTGGGCCGAGATCAATGGCTCCGAAGGGTCGGCCGTCTATCAGTTGCACACGCCCAACACCGTGTTGCTGGGCAAGACCGGCGCGGACCTCGACACGGTGGACGTGCCACGCCAGTTTCTCAAGCCGGCCGGAAGTCCGCGCGACGTCGCGGTGGGCGAGCCGGCCACCGTGTTTCGCTACGACCTGGTGTGGGAATTCATATCGGCCGTTGTCGAAGGGCGCGACGCGGTGCCCGGCTTCGGCGCGGGGCTGCAAGCACAAATCGTGGCCGACGCCGTGATCGAGTCTTACCAGCAGCGACGTTGGGTCGAAATCGCCGACCCGCAAGCGTAGCGCACGCTGCGCGGGACGAGCGAGGTGAGTCCGCTTGCTGGGCAATCGCGGCGCGGGCTGGCACGTCGGCTCGCACGCCGGCAGCGAGACCTCTATAATCCCTTGCTCCCCAGAGGGACGCACTACTGAGGTTTCCGCTGCCATTGTCGCGGGGGCGACCAGCGGGAGCCCCGGCATTCTGAGGCGCCCCGCAATGAATTGCCTGACAATGTCATTGCAGGCATCAATAATTTCACGCTCGAACGGACTGAGACACCATGGCAACCATTCAGCAACTGCCGTCGCGGGCCGAAGTGCAGCCGGCCGACACCTGGAACCTGGCCAGCTTGTTTGGCGACGACGCGTCGTGGGAAGCGGCGTTCGAGCAGTGGGAAAAGCAAATCGCCGGTTACGAGCCGTTCCGCGGGACGTTGGGCGACAGTGCCGAGCAGCTTGCCGCGTGCTTGCAGTTCGACGAGCAGTTCGAGCGCGCCGGCGAACGCCTGGGCACGTATGCCTTTCTGAAAACGACCGAGGACACGGCCAACAGCGCCTACCAACGGATGATCGGTCGCTATCGAAACGCCGCCAGCCGGGCCGCACAGGCAGCCAGCTACATCCGCCCGGAAATCATGGCGATTCCGGCCGAGACGATGGACACGCTGTTGGTCCACGACGCGCTGGCCGACTTTCGCCTGCTGCTCGAGCGGCTGCTTCGGTATCGGCCGCACACGCTGACCGACAACGAGGAAAAGCTGCTGGCCATGCAGCACGAAATGTCCGAGACGGCAAACCAGGTCTTTCGGCAGTTGACCGATGCCGATCTGAAATGGGGCATGATTCGCAACGAGCGGGGCGAACAGGTTGAGCTGAGCAACTCGACGTTCTCGACGTTTCTCTACTCGCCCGACCGCGAGGTGCGGCGGACGGCGTTTCACGAATACTACGGGCAGTTTGCCGCGCACGAGAACACGTTGGCCGCGACGCTGAGCGGATCGATTCAGCGCGACGTGTATTACGCGCGGGCCCGCAACTACGAGGGCGCGCTGGCCGCGGCCCTGTTTCAGGACAAGGTGCCGGTGACCGTGGTCGAAAACTTGATCGGCTCGGTGCACAGACATCTGCCGGCGCTGTACCGCTACTACGACCTGCGCCGCCGCAAGATGGATTTGGACGACATCCACCACTACGACACCTACGTGCCGATCCTCAGCCAGCGAAAGATGCGCCACACCTGGGATCAGGCGGTCGATCGGGTGATTGCCGCGATCGAACCGCTCGGCAGCGAGTATTGTGGCGCGTTGGAAGAAGGGCTGCGCGGCCGATGGTGTGATCGCTTTCCGAACAAAGGCAAACAGAGCGGAGCGTTCAGTTGCGGCTCGTTCGACGGCGATCCATACATCCTGATGAACTACCAGCCGGAGGTGCTGGACCACGTGTTCACGCTGGCGCACGAAGCAGGGCACTCGATGCACAGCTACTACTCGGCGCGGCACCAGCCGTTTACGTACTACAACTACACGATCTTCGTCGCCGAAGTTGCCAGCACGTTCAACGAACAGTTGCTCGCGCGGCACCTGATGCGCGAGGCCGATTCCGCCGAGCAGCGGGCTTATTTGATCAACCGCGAGATCGACGCGATCCGCGGCACGATCCTCCGGCAAACGATGTTCGCGGAGTTCGAGGGAATCACGCACGCCCTGGCCGAGTCGGGCGAGCCGCTCACGCTAGACTGCTTCAAGAGCGAGTACCAGCAACTACTCGAGCGGTACTTCGGGCCGGAGTTCTCGCTCGACCCGCAGTTGCAGTTGGAGTGCTTCCGCATTCCGCACTTCTACCGGGCGTTTTACGTGTACAAGTATGCCACCGGGCTGTCGGCCGCGATCGCGCTGGCGGAGCGCGTCACGGACGGCGGACCGAGCGAACTGGACGATTATCTCGGGTTTCTTAAGGCCGGCTGCTCGAAATACCCGCTCGATCTGTTGCGCGACGCGGGCGTCGACATGGAAAAACCCGATGCGGTCGACACGGCGCTGGATTATTTTGAAAGGCTGGTCGGCGAGTTGGACGAACTGCTCTAACCCAATTGCCGTGCACACCCTGTCCCGCCGCAACCGGACCATCCCCCTTGTGACCGCCCAGGGCAAACTGACTTTGGAGACCAAGCGATGCAACTAGGACTTGTCACGTACCAATGGGGCGCCGATTGGGACCTGCCCACGGTCATCAAGAACTGCGAAGAGACCGGCTTTGCGGGCGTCGAGTTGCGCAGCACGCACAAGCATGGCGTCGAGCCGGCGCTGGACGACGCGCAACGCCAAGAAGTGGCACAGCGGTTCGCCGACAGCAGCGTCGAACTGGTCGGCCTGGGCACGGCGTGCGAGTTCCACTCGGCCGACCCCAAGGAACTGAAGAAGAACATCGAGGAGACCAAGGCATTCATCCGCCTGTGTCACGACGTGGGCGGCAGCGGCATCAAGGTACGCCCCAACGGACTGCCCGCCGGAGTGCCCGAGCAGAAGACGATCGAGCAGATCGGCCGAGCGCTGGACGAAGTGGCCGAGTATGGCGAAGGCTACGGCGTGGAAATTCGCACCGAGATTCACGGACGCGGCACGTCGGAGATTCCGATCATTCGCCGGATCATGGACGTTTCCCAACATCCCAAGTCGCGACTCTGTTGGAATTGCAACGCCGCCGATTTGAACGGCGCGGGATTGGCGTCGAATTTCTCCAGCGTGCAGGATCGGATCAGCACGATCCACATCCACGACCTGATTTCCAGCTACCCCTGGACCGAGTTCTTCGGGCTGCTTAAGGGAGCCGACTTTGAAGGCTGGACCCTTTTGGAGGAAGGCGCCCGAACGAGCGATCCCATCCGCGTGATGAAGTACTACCGGCTGCTGTGGGAAAAGATGGTGGCGTAGTGCGGCGTGGCGTATACGCCGCTCGACTGCGAAGACCGTAGCGGCTGTCGCCGCACTCGGCGCTACCGCACCGGCTTGACGGTGGTGACCCACATGAATGGCCTCTCGGCCTCGTCGACGCGCACTTCGTAGCGCAGCTTGGCCGCCGCGAGCAGTCGCCGTAACGTTTGGCTATAGCTGATCCGCTTGCTGGGCAACTCGGCCGGTACTTGCGACGGATCGACGCCGTGCAGCGCCATCGCGTTGCGATCGAAGAGCATGGGCGCCTCGATGCGCGCGGCCACGGCCGTGAGTGCTTCGGACACGGGAATGCCGGTGATTTCGACGTTAAGAAACTCGTACAACTTGGGGAGCAGCTTCGTTGTGGGTTGTCGCGGCTCCCAACCGACGGGCCACGCCGTGGTTCCTCGCCCAACCTTGGCAATCCGATACTGCAGGGTCCCGCGGCCGGGTCGTTCGGGTACGAGTCCCAACCCGGCCGGACGCAACACGGCGGCCAGCGCCGTGCCGGCCGACATTCCGCGCAGTTCGTCCTCGATACGAATGTCTTTTAGCGCGCGCCCGGCGGCGGCATCTGCCTGGAGCGGGTAGCCGAGCGTGCCGGCGATTTGGCGCACCACGCTGGCGGCGGCGGCATCTTGCGTCGACGACAGGACCGGCCGTTTCAAGTCGTCGGTAACTTCCTGCAACTCGCTAGGCAACAGCCCGAAGGCCGAACGTTCGTGCGTCACGCCCTCGGCGCCGCCGTCGCGCAGCCGGTCGAGCCACTGGCGCAACTTTGCCCGGTCGGTCGTTTTGAAACGGCCGCCTGGCAGTTGCAGCACGTTGTCCGACGAAAGGATGCCCACCACGTGATACGACGGTTTGGCGGCGGTGCCCTGTCGTGTGACTGATGGTTTGTCGCGCGATCCGCCGGAGCGAAGGCGCAGTCCGCTGATGCCCGCGTCGGTCAAGACCTGATACCACGTTTGCGAAGCGGTCAACGGCAGCCCGGGCTGGGTCAACACTTCGAGCGAGACGTGCGCCTCGGGTGGCGCGGCCGATGCGCGCGCAGCCAGCACCAGCAGGCACAGCGCGGCAAGCGGCAGCACAACCAGCGATCGCATCGACCGTGGATCCTTAGTGCGTGGAATACAAGCGGGGCTACTCAGACCAAGTATAACACGCTCGGGGTGCGGTTCTCCCGAGCGAGTGGTTTGCCCCGTCAGGCGGCCGAGCGTTTGCGCCGCGCGCGCCCGGCATTCAAGCGGTAGAGCAATGTGTTGCCCTGTTTGCCAACCTGGCGCACGGCTTTCATCTCGCGCAGGCAGTACACGATCCGCTGGGCAATGTATCGATCGATGTGCATCAACTGTGCGACGTCGCCGGAGTGAAACTGTCGTGGTAGTTTGACGGGCAGCATCTTTAGCAGATCGGCCGCTCGGCGCAGACGAATCGTCTCTCCAATCGACACCAGCGACTGGTCGGCGACGACAAAATCATTCTCGCGCCAGCGGCGACGGCGTCCGTGGCCCGGATAGCGGCGCTCTTCGATGTCGACCAGCGGCACTTCGAGCGTCAGCCGCTGATGTGGAAATACGCGGGTGAAGTAAACCAGCTCGTCGAAGATGTCGAGCAGTTGACCCCGCTTCGGACTACGGCGGCGGGTGGTCACCGGCCCGTCGGCCGTGTCTTGCTTCAGCAAAACTTTATTGGCCACGATCGGCTTGACGACCAGCACCCGATGCCGCGCTAGCAACCGTCGGATCTTGTCCCGGATGGCGGCCAGCGAGCCGTGTTGGATCTCGATCAATTGGTCGTCGCGCACGGCATCGATGCGAAAGCCGCCGAGGCGGACTTCGGTTTGCGCGTCGTCGCCGGCGTAGCGGCGCTTCAGATCGCGGTGCAGCGACGTTTCCACGAATGTGCGTCCTCCTCCGTGAGAACGGCGTTCGCGCCCGATCGAACCGGGCGGACCATCAACCAACTGGATCTACGCTGGCGGTTCGATCCCCAAGTCGCGAATCGTCAGCAGGCTGTCAAACGTGTAGCCGCGCTCGGCGAATGCGTCGGCTCCGCCTTCCATTCGATCGATGATGGCCACCACGCGCCGGACCTTGAGCCCGAACGCCTCGGCCCGTTCGATCGCCAAGAGCGACGAGCCGCCGGTGGTGACGACGTCTTCCACGATGACCACTTCGTCGCCGGGTTGGACGGGGCCTTCGACAAATTTCTGCGTGCCGTGGCCTTTCGACTCTTTGCGCACGAGGATGCCCTTGAGCGAAAGTCCGCGAACCCCGGCCATGGTGACGATGGCGGCGGTGATCGGATCGGCTCCGATCGCCATGCCACCCACCGCATCGGGCAGCGGTTCGCCGAGCAGGTCGAGAATACCTTCGGCGATCAGCCGCGCGCCGGTGGCGTCGAGCGTGATCTGCTTCCCGTCAAGGTAGTAACTGGCCTTCTTGCCCGAAACGAGCGTGAACTCGCCGAAGCGGAGTGCCTCTTGCTTGACCAGTGACACCAACGCCTGCTTTTCGTACACGTGCGCCCCCTTGGTGCGAATGCGCCGCGTCGATCGGGCGCGGCGTCCGCCAGATCCTATACCAGTTGGCGGATGCGGCCGAAAGGGCAAACGAGCGCGCCGCGCGCTGAGGCAAATGCGGAAACGTGCCGCGGTGCGCTGCCCACGGCGCTGCCGGCGAGCCAGACCGTCGGGCCGGTCGCCCCAGAACAGGCTATCGGCGGATCGTCACCTTCGAGCCGGTTGCCAGGATGTCGAACACATCCTCGATGTCGCGCGGGCTGAGACTGATCGAGCCGGGCAGGTCGGTGCGGCCGATGTTCTCCGACCGATCGGTTCCATGAATGCCCAGATCGCTGCCCAAGCCGATCCATCGCGTCCCGTACGGATTGGTGGCGTCGCCCGCACCGGCGACTTTCGCCGATCCGTGATAGACCGGATCGACCACCTTGTCGGAAACCGAGTACGTTCCTTCGCGCGGGGGCTGTTCCTGCCCAATGCCGATCGGGAAACGTCCAGCGTACAGCCCATCGGACAGCATCAACGTCAACTCGCGCTTTTCGAGGTTGACCACTGCGTTGAACGGCCCGCGAACCACCTTCAGCCGTTCGCCGGGGCGTAAACCGGCCGGATCCGTGATGCCGTTGATCTTGGCCAACAGTTCCCAGGGCACGCTGTAACGCTGCGCGATGTCCTCTAACCGTTCGCCAGGTTGCACTTCGTAGGGTGGCTCGAGTAGATGCTGCGTTGAGTAGACCACGGTTCCGCCGACCTGATCGAGAAGCTGATTGAGTTGCTGTTGCTCGGCCGGGGAGAGGCGCGGGTCGTCGTACCATGCCGAGAGCTTCGCCAGCCCTCCGGCCAGTTGACCGGATTCCAAGTCGCGCTTGGCCGACTCCAGGACCTCGGCAAAGGTCCCGGTTGGCAGGTTTTGCTGCGCCGCGGCGCCCAGATCACCCGACGCGTTGTCGCCCGGCACGCTGTAGCGATCCGGGCCCGCAGGCGGCCCGGCGGCGTACCCATCGGGCGTCGAGTCGGCAGGCGTTTGATATCGCTCAGGTACCGACGCGGCGGGTACGGCCAATGGATCGTTGTCGGCCGCTGGAGGCAATTGGTAGCGATCGGCCGCGGCATTGTCGGGCGTGGCGGAGGAATCGGCGGGAATGGCTCCAACGCCGACGGGCGGGACGCCGTCGGTCGGCGCGCCGGCCTGCGGAATGGATGTACTCGACGCATCGAACGGCGGCGCGGACGTCGAAGCGGCCGACCCAGCCGGAGGTCCGACACCCGGGTCGAACGGCGGCGCGTCACCCGCTTCGGGCGCAGCCGACGCCGGAGCAGCAGGCGCGCCAAACGGCGGGGCCGTACCACCGGCACTTGCCGATTCGGCCCCGACCGGCGGAATGCCACCCGGTTCGGAAACCGAGCCCAATTGCACTTCGGGCGGAGCGCCCCAGTCTTGCGGTGCGCCAGGCGGAGGCGGTCCTTCACCGCCGTTGATGCGCACGTACACTGCGTAGCCAATGGCGGCCAACACGGCACAGATCAAGAGCGGTTTTAGAGTATTCACAAGCTTCGTCCTCCTTGACGACACCGGCGAACAGCGCGCGATCGGTATTCGAAAAACCGCGAACGAGGTCGAACGACCCGTCCGGCTTCGATCGGCCCATGGATTGGAACGCGTTGCCTAGCGGATGAGTCCGCCAAGCCCGCGAGGCGAGATACTACGCAAACTGCCAAACCGACGCCATACCAAGAACGTGCAAGCATGCGGCAACGCCGATGCATGGTTCGTGGCGCGAGGCCAGATGCTAGCACGCCGCGCCCGGCCGCTCGGGCCATGTACGGCGCTACGACGGTTCGGCTTGCGGTTTTGCCTTGCGCAGGGTCGCCCGAATCGTTTCCAGCCGGCGCGCCAGCTCTCGCTCGTAGCCTCGGTCGGCCGGATGATAGTACTGGCGGTCGATTCCCAGATAGTCCTGTGCGGCAACCGCGTCCGGAGCATCGTGCGCGTACTGATATCCGTCGCCATGACCCAATCGCTTGGCCGACGCGTAGTGGCTGTCGCGCAGCGCCACGGGCACGGGCAGCACGCGCCCAGAGCGGATGTCGCTCTTCGCCTCGCTCAGTGCGCGCATCGAAGCGTTCGACTTTGGCGCGCAGGCCATGTACGTCACGGCGTGCGCCAGGTTCAATTGGCACTCGGGCAAGCCCACGAACTCGCAGGCTTGCATGGTGGCCACGGCCAAGGGCAGGGCTTGTGGGTCGGCGTTGCCAATGTCTTCGCTGGCGAAAATAACGATCCGCCGCGCTAAGAACCGCACTTCCTCACCGGCATCGAGCATCCGCGCCAGCCAATAGATGGCCGCGTCCGGGTCGCTGCCGCGCATGCTCTTGATCAATGCACTGATCGCGTCGTAGTGGGCGTCGCCCGTGCCGTCGTACTCGATCGCCTTGCGCTGAACCGACTCTTCGGCCAGCGCCCGGGTAAACTCGATCGGTTGCTCGTCACTGGAAAGCACGCCGACTTCCAGCGCGCCCAGCGCGCGGCGGGCATCGCCGTCGCTGACCTCGGCCAAGAACTGAAGCGCGTCGTCGTGCATCGTGACGTCCAGCGCTCCGAGTCCGCGCTGCCGATCGGCCAGCGCGCGGAGCAGGAGCGCTTTCAGATCGTCGATCGAGAGCGGCTCGAACTGAAAGACCCGACTCCGACTGGTCAGCGCGCTGTTGATCGAGAAGAACGGATTCTGTGTGGTGGCACCGACCAGAATCACGATGCCTTCTTCCACGTCGGGCAGCAGCACGTCCTGCTGGGCCTTGTTGAAGCGGTGAATCTCGTCGATGAACAGTAGCGTCTTGGTCCCATCGGCCGAAAGCCTGTCGCGGGCCTTCTCCAGGATTTCGCGCAGCTCCTTCACGCCGCTTGTCACGGCGCTGAGCTGCACGAACGTGCTGCGACTGGCATCGGCCAACAGGTGAGCCAACGTCGTCTTGCCTGTGCCGGGCGGTCCGTACAGGATCAGCGAACCCAAGCGATCCGCCGACAGCAAACGGCGCAGCAGTTTGCCCTCGCCCAGGAAGTGTTGCTGGCCGGCGAACTCGTCTAGCGAAGCGGGCCGCATCCGCACGGCCAACGGCTGCGCCGCACGACGATTGGCGGCTTCACTGGCATCGAACAACGACATGCATGTTGCTCCGCGGACGCGCCGGTGCGCAGGCCGCCACGTCTTCGGCGAATGAATCCAGGACAAAGGAAACTTTGCCCCGCCGACTGCGATTGTATGCCATCAACCGGCGCAACGGGAGGCGCCGGCGGTTTCACGCCGCGCGCGAAAGTGCCACGGATTAGGTGGACGGGCAGGTGGAATGAAACCCGGTCCACGGCGAGGATCGGCCCCAAAAAACGGGCGGGGTCGCCTACGACGCCTTGCGGAACTCCGCGTCGCCATCGGGCGTTTCGACGACCATTCGCGTGACGGCGCCTTGGTCGTCGGTCTCGAAACGGCCTTCAACAACATCGCCCGGCGAAATCTCAATTCGCAGACTGTCTTTGCCCAGCGCGTGGCAGCGCAGCTCGAGCGTTCCGATCTTGAGCCGCAGGGCCTCGTCGGAGTTGGTGACCACGACGTCACCCCATGCCGGATGGCGGTAGGTACCCACGTAGGCTTTGATCGGTTGCGTCAAGCCGTTGTCGACACGAGGAGGCTCCCACGTGAGCTCGACGCGCTCGGCGGCCCGTTTGCGGAGTCGCTCGGAAATCTGGCGCACTTCGGCGAGCAGATCCTGCGGCGACAAGCCCAGGAGCTTGGAGTAGACGTCGTCGGTGACCATCTGTGTCAGGCCGACGTTCGGCACCGATTCATTGACCAAGACCGCCACGCCGATATTGTCGTCGGGCAGAAAGGATACGAGCGTCGACGTGCCCACGTAGCCGCCGCCGTGCTCCAGCATCGGATGGTCACGGAACGAACCGGTAAACCAACCCAGTGCGTAACCGTCGCGCGAAAAGCCAGGCGGAGGGTTCCCGGGGCGATCGTCGGTCACTTGCCGGGTATGGATCTGCTCGAGCAACTCAGGCGAGACCAACTGCCGGCCGTCGGGTGTTTTGCCGGTGAGCTGAAAGCGGAGCCAGTTGCCCAGATCCGCCGCGCTGGCTCCCATCCCGCCGGCAGCGTGCATCACCTGATCGTTCTTGACCAACTGCGCGCGGAGCAGTTCTCCGTCGCGCTCGACGATGGGCCAGGCCGCCAGCGGATTGGCATACAGCCGACTCGCATAGCAGGTTGCGTCGGGCATGCCGATCGGCCGGAACACGCGCTGTTCGAGAAAGTCTTTCCACGGCTGGCCGGATACCGCTTCGATGATCCGTCCGGCCAACGTGTAGTGCAGGTTCGTATAGCGAAACTTTCCCAGCGGCTCGACTGCGCCCAGCAGCATGTAATAGCGATCGTCGTTGATGTTGCCAAAGTAGGCCTCGGCCATACCGATCGGATCGGAATCCAAGCCCTGGCGGTGCGCCAACAAGTCGCGGACGGTGATCGTCTCGGCCAATTTCGGATCGGCCAGCGTGAACCGCGGCAAATAGGTTTGCACCGGCTCGTCGAGCTTGACCTTGCCTTGCTCGACCAAAAGAGCGATGCCCAACGCGGTGAACGACTTGGTAACGCTCGCCAGGTAAAACGGCGAACGAACGGCGACGGGTTGCTTACGCTGCGCGTCGCAATGGCCGATCGCGTCGAGCAGCACGACTTCGTCTCCCTCGACGGCCACAATCGCCAGCCCGGGCACGTTGAGCTCGTCGACGGCGTTTTGCCACCGCTCGTGCAACGATTTCCAATCGGCCGGCACGAGGGTCTTGCCCGCATCGGCGGCTGCCGCCGGCACCGGCCGGATGAGCGCGAAGCAGGATGTCGTCAGAAGAATCGCTGCAAAGCTGATGCGACGCATGGTGTGCCTCCGCCTGGATCGCTGTTTTCTCGGGAACCGTCGACGGCTGTGCCAAAGGCAGGCAGATCGTTGTGTGCCCGCACGGTGGCAACTGCCGAGATGATCGCACATCGGCCGATGTGCGTCTTGAACGGTTGATACATCGCTCGCGCCGGGGCACGTGTTCTCGCGGCCGCGTGCCGGGATGCTACCGATCGTGGCGCTCCGGCAGTGCGGTCAACCTTCGCAGCCGGCCCGGCGAGACCCCGAGCTCTTTGGCGAAGCAGCGCGTCATGTGGGCCTGATCGGCAAACCCGACGCGGACGGCGATCGCGGCCAGCGGTTCCTCGCCACGCTGCCAAGCGCGCCACGCAGCCAACACGCGCCGACCACGCATGTACTCGCGCGACGTGCAGCCAAACTGCCGGCGACAAACGCGCGCCAGGTGTACCGGGTGCACGCCGAGTCGTGCCGCCACGTCGGCCACCGAAACGGAACGTTCGACGCACTCGTCAAGCAAGTCGACCGCATCGTCCCACCAACCGGGACGCGCCGCGGGCCGCTCGGATTCGACCGTGGCGGTCAGCCGGTCGAACGCCTCCCACATGGCTAACTCGGTCGATTCGGCGGTCGATGTCGAATCGTACAGCAGTCCGATCACGCGCCGGGCCAGCCGTGGCGCTTCGAGCCAGCGATAATCATGGCCACCGTCCATCGGAGCAAACTGACGCGCAGGCAGGATCTGCACGACCCGTGCACCGCGCGGCCCGTAGGTGTCGGCGTGCCAATGCCCGGCGGGCTTCATCACCAGCGAACCCGCGACGGCACGGTAGCGGGCGTGCGCGCTGGTTTCTTCGAGTTGCCCGGCCAGCACGAGCGATAGCGAACTTTCCGAATGACGATGCCGCGGTTGATGCCGATGCGGAGCGTAGTACACTTCGCGCACGCGCAAGCCACCAAGAGTGCGCCACTGGTTGGAAGGCTCGCGCGATGTGGTTCGGGTGCTTTGCATGCGCCGGCGTGTTTCTGGTTTCGACAGGGCCGCCGGACGCGACTGCCGCAATCGGCCGGAACCGTCTGTGTCATTCGCCTAATTCGTCACTGTATTCGTCGCCAGTCGTCCGATCTTGGCACGGATCGGCGGCCGAGTAGGGTGCGGGGACGACGGATGCATTCTACGGGACGCGGCCAAACGCGTGTATCGCGATCGTGCTAAAACAGCCGCAACTGCCCCGTATCGATCCGTGGCGGCACGAATTGCGTGCTGTCTAGCGGAGGAAGTCCGCGATCCAGGCCCAGCTTTTGGCGAAACACGCTGACCGTCTGCTCGATGCCGTCTGCGTAAGGGCCTTGCCCGCGCATGCGGCGTCCCCATTGCGTGTCGTTCATGCGGCCAGCGCGTGTGGTGCGGATCAGTGTTAACACGCGGCTGGCCCGATCGGGTAGATTGTCGGCCAACCACTGTTCGAAGATCGGGCGGACGGCCAGCGGCAGACGGAGCAACAGATATCCGGCCGCTTGTGCGCCAGACTGCTTGGCCGCTTCGAGAATGGCGGGGATTTCGTGATCATTCAAACCAGGGATGATCGGCGCGACCATCACGCCCACCGGCACGCCTTCGTCGGCCAGCGCCCGGATCGCGCGCAGCCGGGCGGCCGGGGTGGCTGTGCGCGGTTCCATCGTTCTGGCCAGATCGTCATCCAGGGTCGTGACGCTGACGTAGACGTGCGCGAGGTTCTGCTGGGCCAACGGCGCCAGCAAGTCCAAGTCGCGGACCACCAGCGCGTTCTTGGTGACAATGCCCAGCGGGTGGCGCGCTTCGAGCAGCACTTCGAGACAGCCGCGGGTCAGGCGAAACTTGCGCTCGGCCGGTTGATAGCAATCGGTAACGCCGGACAGCGCGATCAGTTCGCCTTGCCAGCGCTCGTCGGCCAACTCCGAGCGCAGCAACCGCGGCGCGTCGTACTTGACCATGATCCGCGTTTCGAAATCCAGACCCGCGTTCATTCCCAGCATTTCGTGGCCCGGCCGGGCGTAGCAGTACGCGCAGCCGTGCTCGCAGCCGCGATAGGGATTGATGCTGTAGCGAAAGGGAACGTCCGGGCTGTTGTTTTGGGCAATGATCGTGCGCGACTGGTCCGGCAGAAACACCGTGGGCACGCGCCGCGGACTAGCCGGCTCTTCGACGTCGACCAGATGTTCCAGGTCCTCTTCGACGTGCACGCGCTCGAAGCGGTTGGGCGGAGCCGCGCCGGCGGCACGCCCGATGGGCGTCGTCGGATTGACTGGAGGTTGCATCGACGTCATTCCCCTTGCGCCGGCGGCAGCACTCGCCAGCGCTGGACCGAATAATGTACAAATTTACACTTTCTCGGTCGCCGTTGCAACCGAGTCTGGTGCGGGCGGCCGTGCCGGCCGATCGTGCAGTCGGCATTACCGCGGATTGTGGTTCGTCGCCGCCGGTGCCTGTCGGTATATTCTGAGGACGGTCGAGCCGTTCGCCGATTCGGACTGCACGGAGCATTCGAGATCGCGCCCCTCAGGTGGCCGCCTGCAACGCGGAATACTTGTTATGAATCAACAGCCCAGCCCGGCGACCCTTTGGACGTATCTGCGCAGCCATCCTCTCGACATTGCCTTGGTGTCGTTCCCGGTGGCGATTGCGATTTCGTACTTGGGCGTGGACGGGATGTGGGTGTTTATCGTCTCGGGCGTGGCGATCATTCCCTTGGCCGGTTTGATGGGGCGCGCGACCGAAAGCCTGGCTGCAAAGCTTGGCTCGGGCGTCGGCGGACTGCTCAACGCCACGTTCGGCAACGCGGCCGAGTTGGTGATCGCGCTGGTCGCGATGTGGAAGGGCCCGCAAATGTATCCGCTGGTGAAGGCATCGATCACCGGCTCGATCATCGGCAATGTGTTGCTTGTGCTGGGACTGTCGATGCTGGCCGGCGGGCTGTATCACAAACAACAGCGATTCAACCGCACGTCGGCCAGCATGGGAGCCACGCTGCTCACGCTGGCGACGGTGGGCCTGATTGTGCCCTCGCTCTACTATCATGCGTTTGCCGCCGGTCGCCCACCGTCAATCGACGAACTCGAAACGGTCGAACTGCTCAGCGAAGAAATCGCGTTCATCCTCGCGGGCGTCTACTTGTTGAGCCTGGTGTTCACGTTTGGAACGCACCGCAAGTTGGTTTCGCCCACCGACGAAGGGCACCACGACGAGGAACCGCCCGAATGGGGCCGCAGGACCGCCATCGGCATCTTGACGTTGGCCACCATCGGCGTGGCGGTGATGGGCGAATTGCTGGTCCGATCGGTAGAAGACACGGCCCACGCGTTGGGCATGAGCTCCGTCTTCGTGGGCGTGATCATTGTGGCGATTGTCGGCAACGCGGCCGAACACTCCTCGGCCATCTTCGTGGCAATGAAGAACAAGATGGATCTGTCGTTTACGATCGCCGTGGGCAGCGGAATTCAGATCGCGCTGTTCGTCGCGCCGTTGTTGGTGTTCGCCAGCATGGCCATGGGCCACGAACGGCCGCTCGATCTGCACTTCACCCAGATGGAAGTCCTGGCGGTGGCGATCTCGATCGTGGTGCTCGCCCAGGTCGCGCAGGACGGCGAGACCCATTGGTTGGAGGGTGTGATGCTGTTGGCCGTGTACGTTGTGATCGCGTTGGCGTTTTACCACCTGGGCGAGATTACCGACGTGGGGCCCGTCACGCACTGACGCGGGCCAACATGCGCCGCAGCGCGATTCGAAGTGCCGATCGTTCTGCGCCAACGAGTGAAACCTTTCGGGGCCGACAATCGTCACGCCCGGAACCATCCGGCCTGGGTCCCGCGTCGGGCGGCCTGGAAGCGGGCGGCTGCCTTTAGATCGCCGGCAAGACAGGTCGAATACAACTAAGTACGGTTCCTCCCGCCGCACGATCGACCAGCGCGGACCTCCCCCCGCGCCACAAGGCTCATGCCCACGGCTGAATCCACGCGCAAAGACCCTTCGAGCAAGCAACGCTCAGGCAGCAACCCCCTGCGCGGCTACGCCCGCCAGTCGAGTCGGCCGTTGCCGAGCCTGGCCTTCGTGCTGCCGCTGTTGGTCGTTTACGAAGCTGGCGTGCTACTGCTCGGACCACAGGCGGTGCGCAACGGTGCGGACGTTTGGCTGCGGCAGTTGCTCGATCTGATGGGCTTCGGACAGTATTTTCTTCTGCCGGCTCTGACCATCGGACTGTTGCTGGGCTGGCACCATCTGACGCGTGATCGATGGCGCGTGTCGGCCGGCGTGGTGTATGTGATGTTTGCCGAGTGTGCCATCTTGGGACTGGTGCTCGTCGGGCTGGGGCGACTGCAAGCCGCGGCGGCCCACGCGCTGGTCGATCCGAATCTGTCGACCGAAGCACAACGGGCGGCGCTGGCGCTGCCTGTCGGCGTAGAACAAGCAATCGGGCGAATCGTGGGGTACATGGGAGCCGGCGTCTACGAAGAAATACTTTTCCGGCTGCTGCTGTTGCCACCGGTTGCGGCGATCGCGTGGCGGCTGGGCGCGCAGCGCGGACTGCGGATCGGCATGGCGGTGGTGCTGACCAGCGTAGTTTTCTCCGCGGCGCATTACCTTGGCCCACATGGCGAGACGTTTGACGGGTTCAGCTTTGCGTTTCGCTTCTTGGCCGGCGCGTTCTTCGCCATGTTGTTCGTCTACCGCGGGTTCGGCATCGCGGCCGGAACGCACGCTCTGTACGACGTTTTCGTCAGCGTCGGGTAACGCGGCGCTTCGGCGGACCACGCTGCGTTCATGTCGGACAACCCACAATCCGAATGCACATGGCGCGCCATGTCGTGTGCGCAAGATGTGGTTCGGCTTCCTCGCGGCGCATCAAGCGACAGTGCTAGCAAACGCGCACCGCGTCATCGAGAATAACGAGTCAACAAATGTCAAGACCCTCGCGCGACGGGCCGACGAAGGTTTTGAAAAGTCTCTTTGTGTGCTTGCCGACGGTGCTTATAATGTGGCCTTGCTGGAGCTGATCGCTGGTGCCGCTCGTTTCTCGAATCGTCCGTCGTGTGCAGGAGTCCGTATTGTGCTGACCGTCAGGCCGAAAGTTGCGGAGTTGGTTTTTCAGCTATACGGCCGAGCGTTGCACCCGGAATTGTTCGAGATTCACAGCAGCCGCACCGTAAAACGGGGAGATTACGAAGCGACCGTCAACATCACCAGCGCGGGCCACGTCGTCGCTTGGCGCTACAACGGCCTGACGCTGACCGAAGTGGCGACCAGCGCCCATCACCCGCTGCCCCAAAAACGCCGGCTGGTCTCGTACCGGCTCAAAGGGGAAGGGGCCGACCAGGTGGACTGCCGCGGCGGATCACGCTATCGCGTCAGCTTTCAGTTGGAAGCGGTCGACCCGGACGTCTTTTGGACGTTTCAACAGGAACTGGCCTGCGACGGAATGCACCAAGGGATGCTCTACCGATTCGATTCCAGTGGCCGAATGGCCCTGGGGGCGCTAAGCTACATCAACCTTGAAGCGCGCAACCGGACGCTGCGCGTGCAGGCGTTTCACACCTTTCCGGACGACTGCGCGATCGTCAAGAGCCAGTCGGTCTTCGAAATTCCGTAGCGCCGCCGGTTTCTCCGGTGGTTGATTCGCCGGCGGATCGCGGCGGCACATGTTTGCGCCCCGTCGCGTCCGGCAGAGCCTCTTCCACCGACGTCGTTTTTCGCGGCAAGACGCGCGCTACGACAACGGACCACCGCGCTCGACGCGCATCAAGAACTGCGTAATCGCCTCGTTGAACGCGGTCGGGTTCTCGACCGGCGACATGTGGCCCGACGCGGGAATGACGACAAATTCCGCGTTGGGAACTGCCTGGGCAATCGCGCGCATTTCGTCGACTGGCGAGATCGCGTCATGCTCGCCGACCAACACCAGGGTGGGAACGCCGATTTCGCCGAGCGCCGCTGTTGCGTCATCGCGTGCCGCCATGCCGCGCAGCGCCGCCGCCATACCCTCCGGGGCGCACGAGAGCATGACTTCTCGCATCGACACGACGTCTTCGGACGGTCCGTCCAGCGCGGCCGGGCCAAACAGTTTCGGCATCATCGCCTCGATGACGGCGGAGATGCCTCCACTTTGCAGTTGTTCCACCGTGGCATGCCGGGCTTTGACTGCCTCGGGCGTGTCGGCGGCGCTGCGCGTATCGCACAGGACCAACGCCCGCAACCGGTCGCGATACTTGCGCTGGAACTGAAAGGCGACGTAACCGCCCATCGATAGCCCGACGAACACCACGGGCTGGTCGATGACCAGCGCGTCGAGCATGGCGGCAACATCGTCGGCCATTTGCTCCATCGACGCGGTGCCGGGCGTTACCTGGCTGCGGCCGAAACCGCGGAGGTCCGGCGCGATGATCCGCCATTGCCGACCCAGCACATCGATCTGCGCGTCCCACATCGAATGGTCCAACGGAAACCCATGTACCAGGACAATCGGCATTCCGCTGCCGTGCTCGACGACGTGCAACTCGATTTGGCCGGCGCGCACCATTTGCTCGCTGGGCGCGGGAGGCTGGTCTTGGCTGCCTGAATTCATGCGAATCCTACTGGCCTTTCTGCTCGCTTTCGGCATTGGCACGCGCCAGCGCATCGCGAAAGACCTGGAGTTGGCGGCCAATGGCCCGCGTATGCGGATCGAGCTTCGCGGCCTCGGTCTGGTACTTGACCGCATTGGCGTAGTCCTGCTTGGCAAAGTAGCAATGAGCCAGCGTGTCGAGGTAGCCGCCGAGGCGCTTGAAATCGGCGTCCGACGTCGCCTCGATCCGGACCATCTCGACCGACTTGTTCGAGAGTCGGACCGCTTCGTCGACGTCGCCCTCGGTATTGGCGATGAGCCACGCCACCTCGTTGTAGTTGACCGGATCGTCGGGATCTTCCTCGATGGCGGTCTGGCACGTGTCGACGACCGATTGAATCAATTTCAAGAGCCGCTGCCGGTGAGCCGGATCATCGTCGTTTAGCCGGTACAAGGCGATGATCACGTCCAAGTCGGACGGCTCCTGCTCGATCGCCTTGTCCAGCAGTGCGCGCTGCTCGTCGAGCCGGTCTTGCTGTTTGGCATCGCAAGCATGGTAGAAGTGCATGCGAGCCCGCAGAAAATCGACCGAGCGCCGATGTCGCTGCTGCTGCAACAGCAGCTTGGCCTGCTGGCGGACGTTGGCGTCATTGTCGATCGCGACAATCAGTTCCTTGATCACGTCGCCTGCCTCGCGGTCGCGGAGCCGATCGTGCAAGCTGTCGCTGAGGATCAGTCGGGCCTGAATACTGGCCGGCGAGGCCATCGGCCCCAGCGCGATCACGTGGCGTAGTTCTCGATCCGACCATTCGGTCAGCCCTCGGCCGAGCAACCGCGAAGCCACGTCCAGATGTTCCAGCGGATTGTCGCCGCCCAGCTTGAGTGCCTTGGCGGCACTTTCGTCGGCTCGGGCCTGCTCGCCTTGCGCGCGGCGCGCTTCGGCCAGCGTGTAGAGCAGCATCGCGTCGAGCTCGAACGTGGCCGCGAAGCGGACGGCCACTTCGTCGACGATTGGCCAGGCTTGGCGCTTGGCCAACCATTCGACCAACTCGCCCAGCGACTCCGCATCGCCTCGCTCGCACAGAACCATCTCATGCATCACGTCGTCGATTTCGTCCGTCCGCCCAAGACGGTCGAGCAACGCAACTTTGTGCAACAGCAGATCGACGACGATCCGGCTGTTGGTCTCCTGCGGATGGGCATCCAGGGTATGCCGTTCGGCCCGCGTCAATTCGCTCCATGTTTCGAGCGCGGCGGCCGGGTCGTCTTGCGCTTGCAGGTCGCACAGCAGCCAGCGGGCCGCCGGGCGGTTCGAGCGCTCCATGTGCCGGGTGATGCGTGCGGCCCTCGCACGGCGGTCTTCATCGCTGCTCGGCGGCTCTTGCCGTATGATCGCCAGTGCGGCCTGCTTGGAAAGCACCGGCGACTCCTCGAAGCGCACCATCCGGCAGAGCCACTCGAGCCCCTGGCCGCCTGGAAGTTCGGCTAGTTGTTTAAGACGCAGCATCCGCCGATCGACCGGTTGCGTCTCGTAGTCGTTGAGAATGAGCTGGATTTCGCGCGGGTCGTCTTCGCTGGTCCAATTCACGCGGATCATGCGGACCAGATAGCCAGCCTGCATGGCGATCTCGGGATCGTCGCTGGTTTCGGCGGCGCGCAGCGCGTCAAACGCGTCGAATCCGATCTTGATCAGCTCGTCCTGGGCCCGTTGGCGAACTGTGTATTGCGAATCGCCCAGTAGCTCGATCAGCGCGGCGATGCGTTGGTTCAATTCGGTGGCGTCGGTCGTCGGGCGATCGTCGGCCGCGAAACAAATCGTGCCGACGCCCAACACCAGAGCCATCGCGATCGCCGTGAAGCAGCATCTCATAGCGCGCATCTCGCACCCCAATCCTCAGTGCAACCGAATGCAACCGCCAGTCCGTGCGGGCCATCGGTGCTTCGCGGCCGATTGTCGCCTGTTGTCGCGAACTCCGGCCAATTTCGTGAGGAGGCCTTACATTCCAGCATAGCTGACTGGTAGTTGGCCCGGCAAGCCGGCGCACTGCGCCAGCTTTGTGTCGTCGAGCGGTCGAAGCTGCCAATCCGTCAGCTCGCGGCACATGCTATTGCGCGTATCGATCGAGCGAAGCGACACACGTGCGCCTAAGCCGGCAGCCAGGCTAGGCTGCTTTCGAATCGCGCTGCGGCGGCGCGGAATCGGCCGGCACAATGACGTCGGTGGGCGTTTCGACCGGAACCGTTAGTGCGGGTTGCACAGCCGCGCCGGGCCGCAGATAGGCCCAATAGATGCGCGCCAGTTCGCCGACCGCTTTGACGAAGTCGCGACCTTTGACGCTCGAACCGGCCACGTCGCACCAACTGTCGAGCGGCAGCTCGTAGGCGATCTGGTCGAACGGAAGGCGTGTGGTGCCGCGACGCGCGTGTACGATGCGAGCAAAGATCTCGACGTCAAAAATCCAGCGCGTACGAAACGGCTGCGCGAATACCTGCTCTGTCTCGCTCGTAACACGAAACAGTTTCGCGCCGCACTGCGTGTCGAACACCCGCACCCCCAAAGCCAGCGACGCGGTATTGGCGAACAGCCGACCCAGCCAATAGCGCAACGGGCGGCGATCGATGCGATGGCCCAATAGCCGCATTCGGGTGCCCATGACCAGTTCGATCGACGTTTGATCGTCGAGAACCCGCCGAAAAGCGTCGATGTCCGCTAGCGGCGTTGCCAGGTCGGCGTCCCAGTAGCCGACGTAGTCGGGCGCGGACTGTAGCGCCTCGAGGATTCCGCGGCGGACCGCCTCGGCCTTGCCGCGATTGGTTTCCAGGTTCAATACGGAGAACCGCTGCGGGTTGTTGCCGCGCAAGTGGTTGAGCAGCTCGAGCGTCTCGTCGCGGCTGCCGTCGTTGACAAACAGCAGTTCCGCGCCGCCGTCCTGGCGGCCGTAATCCTGGATCGCGCGCATGTTGAGCCGGGCGGACTCGTTGTAGCAGGGAACGACAACTACCATGCGCGACATGCGGACGTCCTTGTCCTGGCTGGCGGCGCGAATCCGGCTGCGAATCCATGAATGCACAGGCTCGCGCAGCAAAATGACGGCACTTCTATAGCGGACCGGCCGCACGGTTGGCAAGAGCGGAAGCGGCCGGCTCGGCATAGCGGCCCGGACGTGCTAGCGACGATATCCCGGTCCGGCGGCGTCTTCCATCTGTGAAATGTACTGCCGCAGCCGTTCGACTTCGTCGGTCACGTCGTGGAGCTTGAGCATGTTCTCAACACGTTTGACCAGCTCGAGCTTGTTGACCGGCTTGCTCAAGAAATCGTCGGTGCCGGCCTCGACGGCACGCTCGATGTCGCCCAGTTCGTTCAGCGCCGTCACCATCAGGATCATGATGCTACGCGTCTGTGGATCGGCCTTGAGCTTTTCGCACACTTCGAATCCGCTGAACTTCGGCATCATCACGTCCAACAGAATCAGGTCCGGCCGAAACGACTCGACCTTCTCGAGCGTGTCGAGTCCGTCGACGGCTACGGCAATCTCGCAGTCGAGGTCGCTCAGGTACGCTTCGAGCAACTCGACGTTGGGACCATTGTCGTCGGCGATCAGGATTCGGCTCTTCTGGGATGCTTCTGCCATGGAACTGTCCGTCAGCGAAAACTCACTATCCGCCAGGTATCGATGATTATAGAGGGCGGCCGACGAGTCGAGAATGGCGATTGTCCGGCTATCGCATCCGCCGGCCGAGTCGATGCACGACGTTTCGCGCCTGCCAAGCCAACGCGAGCGGGCCCGTCGCGGCAGCCGCGATGCCGGCTACAATTCGTCGCTGTCCACTTCTGCCAGCCGGGCGGCCGGAACGGGGAACTGTTGGCAAAGATCGAACACTTCGCCCCGAATCCGCTCGTGCTGCCGCTCATCGTCCGGCGCCCGCAGGGCCGAATGCATCCAGCCGGCAATCCGCGTCATCTCAGCCGGACCCATTCCGCGCGTCGTGAGCGCGGGCGTTCCGATACGCACCCCGGACGGATCCATCGGCTTGCGCTGGTCGAACGGAATCATGTTTTTGTTGACCGTGATGCCGCAGCGGTCGAGCACGGCTTCGGCCTGCTTTCCGCCGATGTCCAGTGTGGTCACGTCCCAGAGGATCAGATGGTTGTCGGTCCCGCCGCTAACCAACCGGGCGCCATCGGCAAGCAGGGCGTCGGCCAGGGTCTTGGCGTTGTCGACAATTGCTTGCCCATACTGCTTGAATTCTGGCTGGAGCGCTTCTCGAAAACAGATTGCTTTGCCGGCGATGACGTGCATCAGCGGTCCGCCTTGCGTTCCGGGGAACACCGATCGATCGAGATCCTTGGCGTACTCGGCTTTGCACATGGCCAAACCGGCCCGCGGCCCGCGAAGCGTCTTGTGCGTGGTGGTGGTGACAAAGTCAGCGACCGGCACGGGGTTGTCATGGATCCCAGCAGCGACCAATCCGGCGTAGTGTGCCATGTCGACAAACAACTTGGCGCCGACGTCGTTGGCAATCTCGGCAAATCGCGCGTGCGGAATCTCGCGAGGGTAGGCGCTGGCGCCGGCAACGATCAGTTTCGGCTTGTGCTCGCGCGCCAGCCGTGCCACCTGGTCGAAGTCCAGTCGATGATCCTCCGCCGTCACGCCGTAGCTGACGAAGTGGTATAGAATGCCGGAGCTGTTGAGCCGCATTCCGTGTGTCAGATGGCCGCCGTGCGCCAGGTCGAGCCCGAGCACGGTGTCGCCCGGTTCGACCGCGGTCAGGTAGACGGCAAAGTTGGCCTGGCTGCCGGCGTGTGGTTGGACATTGGCGTGCTCGGCGCCGAAGAGCTGCTTGGCCCGGTCGCGGGCCAGGTTCTCGATGACGTCGACGTGCTCGCATCCGCCGTAGTAGCGTCGTCCCGGATAGCCTTCGGCATATTTGTTGGTCAGCACGCTGCCGGTGGCTTGCATCACCGCGGGACTGGTGTAGTTCTCGCTGGCGATCATCTCCAGACCGTCCTGCTGACGGTCCATCTCCAGGGCGACCGCCGCCCAAACATCGGGATCTTCTTCGGCAATGAAATTCATGGCTTCCGGCCGGCTTTCTGGGTAATCGGGAGCGGGAAACAGTCCCATTGTCCGGTGTGCCGCGTGAATCGTCAATCGACGCCCCATTGAGACAGCGCGGGCACCATCGCGCTGGCGAACGAGCGCCTATTCGGGCAGCACGTCGACTTGCAGCGAGCCGGCGTTGTCGCTCAGCTCGCCCGACGACTCGTTGATGCGCAGATAGAGCGTGCCGTCGCGCGGCGCCCTGAGCGCCGACTCCAGTCCGATGGCCAGCGGCTTGATCAGCCCGGTGGTCCCACTGGGCGCGCCATCAGCCCGAACGGCGGCCAGCAGTATGCCGAGCGGCAGCCCGTCGTGATAACGAATGGTCACGCCGCCGGGCTCACACCACCAAACGCTCGGCTCGGCGGCCACTTGATAACGACCGCGCGCCACAACGCGATACGTGCGGCCTTCGGTCAACCGAATGCCGGACGACTGCCAACCGCGGTCTGCCGCCACTTCGATTCGCGCTCCTTCGGCCGGCAACGGTTCGCCCGCAACCATCTCCACGTTCGTGCGGGCGAAATCGTATCCGTAGTCGAGATTGGCTACGAATAATTGCCAGTCTTCTTGCGCGCGACCCCAGTCGTCACCCAAAGCTTCTCGCCACCGCTCGGTGAAGTCGGGCTGGTCGACCGTGTCGTGCAATTGTCGAAACCGCGCGCGGTAGCGTGGATCTCCGTCGAAGAACGCGGCCGCCGCCCAACACCAGCCGTACCACTCGTTCTCGCGATGTTGGGCTGCGTCGTACTCGAAGACGCGTTCCAGCGTCTTGGCACGCAACGCGTCGAACGCCGTTTGCACCAGCTCGATCCGCCCCCACTTGGAAACTTCGCCTGGCGACTTTGGAAATTGGTTGAGCGTCAGTTTGCCATCTTCCAGCGTGTGCGTGGCCAACAACTCGGCCATGCCCTCGGCATACCACAACGGGCCGACGCCGCCCAGCAAGCTCTGCATGAACGCGTGTGTACCTTCGTGCAGCAACAAGTGGCGGCGGTAGTAGTCGCTGGTCTGGTCGTAGCACCAAAGTCGATCGCCGATGGCATAGCCGCTGGTAAAGTCGTGCAGTTCGGCGGGGACGAAGCCGGCGGCCTCGAACCGCTCGCGGGAGCGCATTAGGTGCGCCCGAACGTGCCAACTGACATGGTCCGCGGGATCGAGGCCGAAATACGCACACCACTGCGGAAAGGCCTGGTCGAACAGCGCCGGCAGCGCGTCGACTTCGTCGCCCGGCGGCAAGTCGGTGTAGAGCGTCAAGTGCTCGGAGACCAATCGCCGGATCGCCGGCGGGTCATCCTTCTCGATTGGTGGCTCAGCCAGACAGTGTAGGGCGCCGGCGAACACCGCCGCGCAGGCGCAAACCGTCACGGACAGTCCGCGAAGCAGTCGCGTTCGATAGGACGGGGAAATGTGCATCTCGCTTGTTCCAGTCTTCATTGTAGTCGGGGGCCTGGGTCCGGCGAATACCGACAAGTCTGGCGATGTGGCATAATGCGAGCGGAGGCGGATAGGCAAGCGAGTTTGCGACACGACCGATCATGCGATTGTTCCATTTTTGCGTGCTGGCACGGCGGTGGCTGACTGTTGCCGCGATCATGCTCGCCTCCGGCGGCTGCTGGACGAGCTCCGGACCTGAAGTCGTGGTCTACGCGGCGCTCGACGCGGAATTCTCGCGGCCCATCTTGCGCGAGTTCACCGCGTCGACCGGCGTCAAGGCACTGCCAAAGTTCGACACCGAAAGCACGAAGACCGTGGGGCTGGCCGAAGCGATCATTGCCGAGTCGGCGCGGCCGCGGTGCGACGTCTTTTGGAACAACGAGATCCTGCACACGCTCCGGTTGCAGGAATTGGGTCTGTTGGACACGTATCAACCGCCGACCGCCGAGGAGTACCCGGCGATGTATCGCGCGATCGATGGCGTGTGGCACGGATTCGCCGCGCGCGCCCGGATCCTGATCGTCAACCGCGCGCGGGTGCCCGAAGACGAGCGACCATCGTCCATCGACGATCTAACCGATCCGAAATGGAAAGATCAGGTGGCGATTGCCAAACCGTTGTTCGGCACGACCGCGACGCATGCGGCCTGTTTGTTCGAGGCCTGGGGCGATGAGAAAGCGGAGGACTTTTTCGCCAGGCTGAAAGAGAATGCGCGGATCGAAAGCGGAAATAAGCAGGTCGCGCAGGCGGTGTCGGCCGGACAACTGGCGTTTGGACTGACGGATACCGACGACGCCATCGTGGAAGTCGAGAAGGGCATGGACGTGGTGATCGTCTACCCCGACCAACAGCCTGACGGATTGGGCACATTGTTCATTCCGAACACCCTTTCAATCATCAAGGACTGTCCCCACCCGAAGGCGGCCCGCGAGCTGGTGGACTTTCTGCTGCGACCGCGGATCGAAGAGCAGTTGGCGCGCGGACGCAGTGCACAGATTTCGCTTCACCCAAACGCCGTGGGCACCAATCGCGTCGAGTCGCCGGCCACGGTGCGCGCGATGCAGGCCGACTTTATGGCGGCTGCCAACCGGTGGGACGAAGTCGCGCAGTACTTGCGCGAGCTATTCACGGTGGACTGAACAGGCAGGCGCGCGGACGCGTGCTGAGTTTGAGCCCGCGGCGTTCGGCGAGTGTTACAATGCGCGGCGGAATCGTCGCGGCGACCGACCTCCGCGTCCCAGCAGCGGCGGCGTAGGCTTTTTCTTGGCCGATTCTTCCTCCGCGGCTTGTGCCGCCGCGGCTTCGGGCGGGATCGGTTCTGGTGCCGTCGCCGCGGCCTGACGCGTCACCGCAAACCCGGGCACTTCGTCCCGTTTGAGCAAGCGATCGATCCGCATCTCGATGCGCGTCAGCTCGTTGCCTTCCTCGGGCATGACGAACGTATAGGCGACGCCTTCGCGTCCCATTCGGCCGGTGCGCCCGACACGATGCACGTAGTCGTCGCAGAATTGGGGGATGTCGTAATTGACGATGTGCGAAATGCCCGACACGTCGATGCCCCGGCCGACGACGTCGGTGGCCACGAGGATCTTTACCTTGCCTTGCCGGAACCCGGCCATCACACGATCGCGGGCCCCTTGCGGCAAGTCGCCATGGATGCAATCGACGCTCTTGAATCGCTTGGTCAGCCGGCGGCTCACGCGGTCGGTGCCGCGCTTTGTCCGGCAGAACACGATCGCTTGCTTCGGGTCTTCGCGTTTCAGCAGGTACTCGAGCAGCTCGAATTTGCGCTCGTGCTCGACCGTCATGTAGAACTGCTCGATCGTTTCGACCGAAATGTCCTTCGGCGAGAAATTAAGCGTCTCGGGGTCGCGCATGTAGCGCCGCGCCAGCCGCTCGACCGGTGGCGGAACCGTGGCCGACAGAAGCAACGTCTGCCGCTCTTTCGGGCAGCGGCGGAGAATCTTTTCGATATCTGGACGAAACCCGATGTCGAGCATCCGGTCGGCTTCGTCCAACACGACCGTCGTCAGGTCGTCGAGCTTGAGCGTGCCGCGGGCCAGGTGGTCCAGCACGCGGCCGGGGGTTCCGATGACGATTTCCGACCCGCGGGCCAGTTTTTCGATCTGACCGCGAATTGGCTTTCCGCCGTAAACGGCGACCGAGTGCACGCGGGTGCCATGCGCTAACTTGACGACCTCTTCACGCACCTGCACGGCCAACTCGCGGGTCGGCACCAGGACCAGTGCCTGCGGCCCCTGGCCTTTGCGGCCCGGCTTGAGCCGTTCGAGAATCGGAATGACGAAGGCCGCCGTCTTGCCGGTGCCCGTGCGGGCCTGGCCCATGACGTCCACTCCGGCCAGCGCGCGGGGAATCAATCCCGCCTGAATCGGAGTCGGTTCGAGATAGTCTGCCTTGTCCAGGGTCGCTAGCAGCGTTTCAGACAGAGACAGGTCTTTGAATCCGGAGGGAGCTTTTTTGGAGGGGCTTTTGGGTTTCTTGGATCTATCCAACACACATGTCCAATGGAAGGGCCAGCAAGCGCGTGATCGCAGACCGGATTGCGATCGACTAGTGATTCATGCTTCTTGTACTGTAACCCTAGCAAGGGACATGGCTTTGGTCAACGCCAGATGCCTCGGGCGGCCGTCGGCGAAGCGGCCGACATGGCGAGCAATTTGCCGAGAGGAAACGCGCATCGGCAGTCGAAACGTCTGATCCGACTGCGAAGGGCCGGCGCAAAAACATAGGCCGGCCCACTGCCTTTCAGCGGACCGGCCTTTCTCGTCGGTATTCGCCTTCGGCGGCGATTTAGCTCTTGCTGCGGGACGCGCTCTTGCGGGCCGTCTTCTTCTTGGTCGAACGCTTGATCTTGCGCTTGGCCGTGGTCTTAGCGGCCGCCGCCTTCTTCTTCGGCGAGCGCTTGACCTTCCGCTTGGCCGGGGCCTTCGCCTGGCCCTTCGCCTTGGTCGACCGCTTGGCTTTCGTCGAGCGCTTGGCGGTCTTCTTCGGGCTTCTCTTCGCTTTCTTGGTTGCCATATTCCGTGGCTCCTCAGTACGGGTACCCGTTTGATGTCGCGTGCTTACCCCTGGGTACCCAGACAGGGTCAGCCGCATGCTCGATTCTGGCGGACGACGCCCGGCGATCGAGTCGCGTGGGGTGAAGTCGGCCTCGAGTTCGAGTTCTGATTAGCAACTCAAACCGCTTGCGAGTTCACCGCTTTCGGTCGAATTGCTTGCGGATTGAAGCAATTCGATTGGGACCGCGTCAAGGCGAGTTCGCGAAAAAAGAATGCGAGTCCTCCGACTTTTTCACCCTCGAAATGGTCGGGGTTCGCGCCGTGCGGAGCCCGGCGACGGCGCGTGGCGCGCCACGCACGGCGCGCCTCTGGCCGCGCGGCCGCCACTTGGAACCGAACCGGATTGCCACTAAGATTGTCGATCGCTTTAGCGTCCTGATGCCCCGAAGATTGCCGATTTTCGTTCGGCAATCCACCATGTGAACGCCGTGAGGCGACCATTTGCTGGGAGTTGTGTGATGTCGCCGTCGATTTCACGAATTGTGAGCGCGCTGGAACCGTCTGCCACCATGGCCATGGCCGCGAAGGCCAAGGAATTGAAGTCCGAGGGCAAAACCGTCTACGACTTTAGCCTGGGCGAGCCGGACTTTACCACGCCCCAGCACATCTGTGACGCCGCCGTCGAGGCGATGCGCGCAGGGCATACGCACTATACGGCCGCCCCGGGCATTCTCGAACTGCGCACCGCCGTGGCCAAGAACTACCGGCAGACCCACGGCCTCAGCTACGACCCCACGCAGGTGGTCGTTTCCAACGGGGCGAAGCACTCGTTGCACAACGTGTTCACGGCGCTGTGCAACCCGGGCGACGAAGTCGTCATTCCGGCTCCCTACTGGGTCAGCTACGCGGAGTTGGTCAAGCTGACCGGCGCCGTTCCGGTGATCGTGCCGACCGAGGAATCGGACAACTTCACGCTGACGCCCGACCAGTTGCAGGCGGCGATCACCGACAAAACCACGATGTTGTTGCTGTGCTCGCCGTCGAACCCGACCGGCGCAATGTACTCACCCGAAGCACTGGCGGCGCTGGCGGACATCGTGGTGCAACACGACCTGACGGCCGTGTCCGATGAGATCTACGAGAAACTGATCTACGGCGACCACAAGTTTGCCAGCCTGGCCACCGTGCGGCCCGGCATGCAAGAGCGGACGATCATCGTCAACGGCGCGAGCAAGGCGTATGCCATGACCGGATGGCGGATCGGGTGGACCCTGTCGCCGGCCCACGTCGCCAAGGCCATTTCGGGACTGCAAAGCCAGGAAACGTCGAACCCTTCAAGTATCAGCCAGTACGCGGCGCTGGCGGCGCTTGAAGGTCCGCAGGACTGTGTGCAACAAATGCTCGCCAAGTTTGCCGAGCGGCGCGAGTTCGTGCGCCAGCGCGTCGAACAGATCGGGCTGACTTGCCCGGAAATGGCCGGGGCGTTTTACGCATTCGTGAACATTCAGCCGCACTTGGGTCGCGACTATCAAGGCGCGCGCGTGGACGACTCGAGTCAGTGGTGTCTGGCATTGCTGGAACAACAGGGTGTGGCGACGGTGATGGGCTCGGCCTTTGGCGCCGAGGGCTATGCCCGCATTTCGTTTGCCACCGACATGGACACGCTGTCCGCCGGCTTCGACCGCATCGAAGCATTCTTGAGCGGCAAGTAGCTCTGGGCTGTGCCGCCGTCGGCAGGACCGGCAAGCCGCTGCACCGGCATCCGGATATCGTGATTCCACGATCCGCGGGATGACCTATGCTTCGTCGGGTGTTGTGAACGTCGGCGAGGCGCGTTTCGGGCGCACCGCGCGAGCGCAACTGCCGGTCAGTTTTCATTTTGTGAGTTGCTGTGGTAGCCTGTAGCCAGCGGCACCCGGCGGCATCGCCGTGGCGCCTGCCCCGCGGCGGCAATGCGTTTTGGATTGCCTGTGGCAACTGAATCGATTGCGCCGGGCGGATCGTCGTCGCCGGCAGGGGCTGCCAAGGAGAGCGCACTGTGAACATTCTCTTGGCCACCAGCGAAGCTGTCCCTTTCGCCAAGACCGGCGGACTGGCCGACGTCTGCGGCGCACTTCCCATCGAGCTGGAGCGGCTCGGCCATCAAGTCACCGTGATGCTGCCGGCGTACCGCGCCGCGCAGCACGCTGGAATCGAGCTCCAGCCCACCGGCGTCGAGTTTGAGATCGGGATCGGCAACAAGACGGTCAACGGCAGCTTCTTGAAGGGGCAATTGCCCGGCAGCTCGGTACCGGTCTACTTCGTCGAGCAGGACCAATACTACGACCGCAACGGGCTGTATCAGGAAAACGGCGAAGACTACAAGGACAATTGCGAGCGGTTTGTGTTTTTCGCGCGCGCCGTGTTGGAATCGGTGCGTTTGCTGAATCTCGAAATCGACGTGATTCACGCCAACGATTGGCAAACGGGTCTGGTGCCTGCGTATCTCAACGTCGAGTACCGCGGCGTTCCCGGCTACGAGCAAATCGGAACGCTCTTCACCATCCACAACATGGCCTACCAGGGCACGTTCTGGCACTGGGACATGCTGCTCACCGGGTTGGATTGGAAATACTTCAACTGGCAGCAGATGGAGTTCTTTGGCAATCTGAGCCTGCTGAAGACCGGGCTGACTTTTTCCGATCGGCTCAACACAGTCAGCCCGCGATACGCCGAAGAGATCCAGTCTGCACCGCTCGGCTGCGGTTTGGAAGGCGTGTTGCAGCATCGCAGCAACGTGTTGTCCGGCATCGTCAACGGAGTGGATTACTCACAATGGAATCCGCAAACTGATTCGAACTTGCCGGTCAACTTCAACGCCGACTCGTTCGAGAAAGGCAAGCCGGCGTGCAAAGCGGCCCTGCAAACCGAATTGGGCCTGCCGGTTTCTCCCAAGACGCCGCTGCTGGCATTCATCGGACGGTTGACCGACCAGAAGGGGATCGATCTGCTGGCCACGGTAGCCCGCGACTGGGTGCGGAACCACGACGCGCAATGGGCCATCCTTGGGACGGGCGATGCGCAATACGAAGAACAGTTCGCGATGCTGGCCGAGCGGTTTCCGCAACGAGTCGCGGCTCGACTCGAGTTCTCCAACGAACTGGCGCATCGAATCGAGGCCGGCGCCGACATCTTCGTCATGCCCAGCCGATTCGAGCCGTGTGGGTTGAACCAACTCTATAGCCTCAATTACGGCACCGTGCCGGTCGTGCGCGCCACCGGCGGCCTGGTCGACACGATCACTGATTGCAACGACACGACGCTTGCCAACGGGACGGCCACGGGATTCAGCTTCGGCGACTATAGCGCGATGGCCCTGGCCGCGGCGCTGGAGCGCGCTTGCACCACTTACGCACAGGAAGATGCCTGGAAGCAACTCATCCGCAAAGGGATGGGGCAGGATTGGTCGTGGGCGACCAGCGCCAAGAAGTACGTCGAGCTGTACCAAGCGACTGCCCGACAAGTCCGTAGCGGCATGGTGGCGCCCAACGTGTAGCTGCCGCTTCGCGGGACCGCACGTCGAGCCCGCGAGTTGGCATTGCAAACCGGATGGCAGCATCCGACGATGAGACGGTTCTCCGAGTGCCGTCAACGTCTCACTGCCCAGCGCGTCTCCCCATGCCAGAAATCCGCACCGACCCGATCCTCGGCCATCGGGTAATCATCGCCAAAAGCCGCACGGATCGTCCGCAAGAATTTGCTGACGACGTACCGCGGCCGCGGCAGCGCGGCGTGTGCCCTTTCTGTGAGGGCAACGAGCACGAAACACCCCACGAAATCGTTGCGCTGCGCCGAGACGGGACGCGCCCCAACGAGCCCGGCTGGACCGCCCGCGTCGTGCCCAACAAGTATCCGGCGTTGGCGGGTAGCGGTTCGGCGACCTCTGCGCCCGAGCCGGGTGACAGTTTCTACGCGACCGCCGCCGGCACGGGCGCACACGAGGTCATCGTCGAATCGGCCGCCCACGTGACCCGCACGACGCAGTTGTCGACGCAAGCATTGGCCGGCATCTTGGGACTCTATCGTCAGCGGCTGGCCGACGTGCGGCAGGATCGCGGGTTGGTCCAGGCCGTGATCTTCAAAAACGTGGGCGCGGCTGCTGGGGCGACGCTCGAACATCTCCATAGCCAGTTGGTGGCCCTGCCGTTCGTGCTGCCCGGCACGGCGGCGGCGCTCGAGCGGTCGCGCGCGTCGTATGAGCAGCACGACCGTTGCGTGTATTGCGAAATGGTCCGGCGGGAACGGGCGCGCGCGGAAAGGATCGTCGTGGACACGGCCCAGTTCGTCGCGTTCTGTCCGTTTGCGGCGCGTGGGCCGTTCGAAACGTGGATCATGCCCACCGAGCACGCCAGCCACTACGAGTCGCTGGCACACGACGCAACGCAGCAACTTGCCAACGCGCTGCATCGCGTGCTGGCATCTATAGAGTCGGTGCTTGATCGGCCAGCATACAACTACGTCGTTCGTACGGCACCATTTGACACTCCCGCGCTGCGCCACTATCACTGGCATATAGAAGTCGTTCCGCGCACCAGCAGGCTTGCCGGCTTCGAGTGGGGGTCGGGTTGTTACATCAATTCGGTTCCTCCGGAAGAAGCGGCAGCGGCGATGCGCACGATTGGAACTGCTCCGCAAGAGACGTAAGGATTTCCGACCAGGGCGACTGGATAAAACGCGGACTGTTTGCCGAATAGTTTCTCGTAGTTGCTTACACGCCGTCCCTAAGTTCGACCACGCGACCATCGGCAATCCTATGTCCCACAAAATCCGGTTCTCCCTTGTCCTGCACGATCATCAGCCGGTCGGTAATTTCGATCACGTTTTCGAGCAGGCCTACCAAGACGCGTACCTGCCATTTCTCGACGTCTTCGAGCGCTACGAGCATCTGAAAATCGGGCTGCATACCAGTGGGCCCCTGCTGGAGTGGCTCGACGCAAATCACGGCGAGTATCTGGATCGCGTAGCCCAGTTGGCGGCGGTTGGCCGCGTCGAAATCCTGGGCGGGGCGTTCTACGAACCGATTTTGTCGATGATTCCGCCGCGCGATCGCGTGGGCCAAATTCAGAGCTGCGCCTCCTGGCTCGAAAAACGACTTGGAGCGCGGCCCCGCGGCATGTGGATTCCCGAACGTGTTTGGGAACAGGGAATGACGACCGACCTGGTCCGGGCAGGCGTGCAGTACACCATGCTCGACGATTTTCACTTCAGGAACGCCGGGCTGTCGGAAAACGAGCTGCACGGTTACTACCTGACCGAAGACGACGGGCACCTGCTTTCCGTCTTTCCGGATAGCGAGCCGCTGCGGTACATGATTCCTTTCCGCCCACCGCAGGAAACCATCGACTATCTGGGGAGCGTCGCCGCGCAGCGGCCCGGTGCGATCGCCGTGTTCGGCGACGACGGCGAAAAGTTTGGCGCGTGGCCAGGCACGAAACACAGCGTGTACGAGGAAGGCTGGCTGACGCGCTTCTTCGACCTGCTGACGGAAAACCAGGATTGGATCGAAGTGGTCACCCCGGCCGAGGCGATCGACGCGGCGCCGCCGGTCGGCAAAGTCTACTTGCCCGAAGGCAGCTACCGCGAAATGACGGAGTGGGCACTGCCGACCGAACAACTGTCCGAGTACGTCGAAGCGCGCCGAGACCTCGAGGGCGACCCGCGCTGGCCGCGGATTTCGCGCTTTGTGCGGGGCGGCTATTGGCGCAACTTCCGGGTGAAGTATCCGGAATCGGACGAAATGTATACCCGCATGATGATGGTCAGTCGGCGATTGCAAGCGGCGATCGAATCCGGCGCGCGCGGCCCGCTGGTCGAACAGGCAAAAGCGGCCCTGCATCGCGGCCAATGCAACTGTGCCTATTGGCACGGCGCATTTGGCGGCGTCTACTTGCCGCACCTGCGCAACGCGATCTACCAACAACTGCTCACGGCCGACAACCTGCTCGACCGAATCCAGCAGCGCCCGCGGCAATGGGTGGAATTGACAGCCGACGACTTTAACTTCGACGGCCGGCAGGAAGTGCGAATCGCCAGCGACAAACTCATGGCCCTGGTGGCGCCGACGCGCGGCGGAATGATCTACGAGCTGGACGTGCGCGGCATTGCACACAACCTGTTGGCGACGATGAGCCGTAAGCCCGAGGCCTATCATCGCAAGGTTCTGGCTGATAACGACGGCCGCAACGACGTGGCCGGTGTCACGGATCAAGTCATCTGCAAACAGGCGGGGCTCGACCAGCACTTGCAATACGATGCCTATCCGCGCAAGAGCCTGATCGACCACTTTTACGATCTGGAAACTTCGCCCGAGGCGGTCGCCCGGGGCGATGCCCACGAACGGGGGGACTTTCCCTGGCGACCGTACGAGGCCCGGCTGCGCCGCAATCCCAACCGGATGCAGTTGCAATTGACCGCGCACGGTCAGGTCGCGGACTTGCCGGTGAGCATCACCAAGAGCGTGACGATCGAGGCCGGCCGATCAACCCTGGAGATCCACTACTTGCTCGAAGGCCTTCCGCAGGACCGACCGCTGCTGTTTGCCACCGAGTTCAACTTTGCCGGCATGCCAGCCGGCGCGGACGACCGTTATTTCTACGGCCAGGATCGTCATCGGCACGGTCAGCTTGGCGCGCGGCTCGACTTGCGCGACGCATCCGAGTTGGGGCTGGTCGATGAGTGGCTCGGGCTGGACGTGAATCTTGCCTTCTCCCGACCCAGCGGCATCTGGACGTTTCCGATCGAAGCGGTCAGCCAGTCGGAGGGCGGCTTCGAGTTGGTTCACCAGTCGGTCGCCGTGTATCCGCACTGGAACGTCGTAGGCGACGCCGACGGGCGCTGGAGCGTGGCAATGAATCTGGCACTGGATACCAGCCTGGCCGAACAACGCCAGCAGCAATCGCATCCAGAGGCGGTGGCAACGTAGCACGTGCCGCGTTAACCGCGCGGACCCGATCCGCGCTGCCGGCGGCGCTCAATCGTTGCGGGGCGCCAGCACCAGCGCCTGCACGTCGTACATCCGACCGGTGTCGCCTGGCTTACGCGGTGTGTCGACGATCCACTCCCAGCGCTGCCGGTCGACGATCGTGAATTGCGGCACGTAGTCGGCCAAATCGGTGGTGCGCAGCATGCGGTAGATACCTGGCGTCTGCCAGTTTCCGTCGGCCGTCTGTTGCACAAAGCACATCTGCACCGATTCGGACAGATAGATCCGACCGTGCGGGCGGACCAGCGACTCCAGGCCGGCGACAAATCGCTCTTCGATCTGGCGCGCAGTTCGGTAGAGCGCTTGTTTCCACCCGTCCGATTCGTGCAGCAGTTCGCCGCCACCGGCAAAGCGCGCGTCGACAGCCGCCGACGCCTCGTGCGCCAATCGAAAGTGCAACTGACTCAGCACGCACGAAACGACAACCAGGTCGAACGGCCCTGCGACGGGCAGCGCCGCTGCGGGCAATGGGTCGAGGCTGGCAGCCGCCGCGGCAACCGCCGAAGGGGCATCGCTTGAGGCACTGACAGCGCCTTCGATCCGCTCGAGCAATGTACAGGTCAATCCGGACAGGTCGGCAACCTGAAACTCGATCTTCGCGCGATCGGCCGGATCCAGATCGAGCGCTTCGACAGATTGCCGCAGTGGCTGTTCGTCGATGTCATTGAGAACCACTTCGCCGAAGCGGCGGACCAGCTCGACCAGTGGAATCTCGTCGCAGCCGCCGGCACCCAACACCGCGGCGCGGCCGGGCTCGACCGCTTCGGCCGCACTTTGGATCATCGCGCGGCTCCGCTGACGGTGCGAGCACGTGATCGGCACTAGCGCGTATGCGGTGGGCTGCGGTCCGGGAGCGGCGCCGGAGAGGGGATCGTCGCTCACGGCGGGGACTCCTCCGTTGCCCCTTGTGCCGGCGGCACGGCGGTGCGGGCCACTTCGAACCAATCGACGTGGGGCTCGAACATTTCCGACCGCCACCCGACTCGGGCCAGCACGGGCGAGGCGGCCCGCTGGGCGATCTCGCGATGGTTTTCGGACTGCACCGCGTCGTCGGTGACCGGCGTAGCCGAGTTGAGCACGATGCCGGCCACGTCCAGCCCTTCGCGAAACGCGGCCGCCGCGATCAGCGTTTGCAAGACGTGGTTGATTGCGCCGAGCCGATTGTCGGCCACGATCACCAGCGGAAAGCCCAGATCGTAGGCCAGGTCGGCGACGTACTCCTCCTGGCCCAGGGGCGACATCAGGCCCCCGGCCCCTTCGACGATCACCACGTCGCTGCGCTCGAGCCACGGTTCGATTCCGCTGCGGAGTCGGGCAGCGTCGAGCTGCTTGCCTTCGTCGGCGGCCGCCAGATGGGGCGCCTTGGCCGAGGCAAACACCTGCGGGCAGACCTCATCGAGCGTGCCGGGCATGCCGGCCGCCTTCCAAAGCGCTAGCGCGTCGTCGGAGACGAGCTTCCCGTCCTGGCGCGAGCAATCGCTGGCTGCCGGCTTGTACACGCCGACGCGATGGCCATTGCGCGCCAGCGACGCGGCCACCAGCGCCGCCACGTAGGTCTTGCCAATCTCGGTGTCGGTGCCCGTAATAAACAAACCGCGCGTTTTCTGGACCATGGCCGATAGAGTACCATGAGCCCGATGAGTCGCCCAGACAAAGACGAGACCGCACCAATTTCCGAAGCAGGCCCCGCGCACGTCGTGGTGGGGCTGGTGCAGATGGCTTGCGAGCCGGACAAGGCCGCCAACGTGCGCACCACGGTTGAGCGCATCGGCGAGGCGGCCGCTGCCGGAGCCAACATCGTCTGTTTGCAAGAGTTGTTCGCGGGCCACTACCCGTGCCAGAGCGAGGACCATGCCCGTTTTGACGAGGCGGAACCGCTCGACGGGCCGACGGGCCAGGCGTTGGCCCAAGCGGCGCGGCGGCACAACGTGGTCGTCGTCGGCTCGCTGTTCGAGCGACGGGCCGCGGGCCTGTACCATAACACGGCGGTCATCTACGACGCCGATGGTTCGACGGCCGGCGTGTATCGCAAGATGCACATCCCGGACGATCCGCTCTACTACGAGAAGTTCTACTTCACGCCGGGCGACTTGGGATTTCAGGCATTCGACACGCGGTTTGGTCGGCTTGGCGTCTGCGTCTGTTGGGACCAGTGGTATCCCGAGGCCGCACGGCTGACGGCGATGTCTGGCGCGCAGATCGTGTTCTACCCGACGGCGATCGGCTGGCTGCCGGACGAGAAGGATCAGTACGGCACCAGCCAGCACTCCGCCTGGGAAACGATGATGCGCAGCCACGCGATCGCCAACGGCATGTTCGTGGCGGCTGTCAATCGGACCGGGCACGAAGGCCAGCTCGAGTTCTGGGGCGCGTCGTTCGTCGCCGACCCCAACGGCAACGTGCTGGCCCGCGCCGCGCACGACAAGCAGGAAACGCTGCTGGTGGAGTGCGATTTGTCGTCGATCGACATGGTGCGCACGCATTGGCCGTTTCTGCGTGATCGCCGGATCGACGCGTACGGCGACATGACGAAACGGTTTCGCGACTGAGGCAACTCCGCCGCGGCCGCATATGGCCGACGCACACTCCAAATGTCCGACGCAACGCCCGCATCGCTCGGTTACCGCTGGCCTGCCGAATGGGAGCCGCATCTGGCGACCTGGCTCTCCTGGCCGCACAATCCGGAAACGTGGCCCGGCAAGTTCGATCCGATTCCGGACGTGTGGCGACAACTGGTCGTGGCACTGGCGCCGAACGAGCACGTTCACATTCTGGCCGGCGGCGCGTCGGTGATGCGGGCAGCCCAAGCCATGGTCGGCGACGTGCCAAACGTGACGCTGCACGACGTGCCGACCAACGATGCCTGGATGCGCGACCACGGCGGGATGTTCCTGACCGGTACCGGGTATCCCGACGACACGGCGCTCGAGCCCGCGCTGGTCGACTGGGAGTACAACGCCTGGGGCGGCAAGTATCCGCCCTTCGACTTGGACAACGCCGTTGCTGGTCAAATGGCCCGGCTGCGACACTACCGCCGATTCCAGCCGGGCATTGTGATGGAAGGGGGCGCCGTCGACGGCAACGGCGAAGGCACCGTGCTGACCACCGAGACGTGCCTGCTGAATCCCAATCGCAACCCAGAACTGGACCGCGAGGACGTCGAACAATACTTGCGCGACTACCTGAACGCGAAGAAAGTGCTGTGGCTGGGCGGCGGCATTGCCGGTGACGACACGGACGGTCACATCGACGAATTGGCCCGCTTCGTCGGACCGACCACCGTGCTGGCGGCGGTCGAAGAAGATCCACGCGATGAGAACTACGAGCCGCTGCGCGACAACTTGCGGCGGCTGGCCGACATGACCGATGCGCGCGGTCGCCGGCTCGACGTGATCCCGGTTCCGATGCCGTGCCCAAAGTACCACGACGATCAGCGGCTGCCGGCCTGCTACATGAATTTCTACGTGGCCAACGGCGTGGTGATCGTGCCGCAATTCGACGATCCGGCCGACGAGACGGCCTGTGACGTGCTGGGCGCAGTGTTTCCCGATCGGCGAATCGTGGCGATCGAAGCGACCGATCTGGTTTGGGGCTTGGGCGCATTTCACTGCATCACGCAGCAGCAGCCGGCGTAGCACCAGGTGGCAACCGAGTTGGTTGCGGGCGCAACTTGCACTGCGATCGCACGCCAGTGCTGCGATGCCGCGGCACGAGACACACGATCTGCTACCAGGGAGTGGTGCGGCCTAGTATCATGTTCCCCAGTGGCAATCGCAGTGGCCAATCCAATCGAAACGCTCCGGGCAGGCGCGGACCGCGAGAACCAGCCGCATGAAGGCACACGAACTCTTCGGTGTTGCGTTACGCGCGATCGGCGTGTGGGAGGTCGTACAAGGGCTGGTACAGATTCCCACGTGGATGGCCACATACCGCCAGTTCGCAAGACTACCAACTCCAATGGCGACCCAAGCCGTTCGGCAGATCGCCTTCTTGGCCGGAACGCAAATTGTCGTGGGGATCGTGCTGTTTCTTTGTGCCAATTGGATCGTACGGCTCGCCTACGGATATCGCGGCCACGAACTCACGCCCGACGGCCCGCCGCCGCTGCCGACGATCCCCCGACATATCAAGCTACCGCTGCTTGTCACAGCAGCGATCGGGGTTTCTGCCATCTATATATGGTTGTCGAATAAGGTCGCGGTTAGCCCGACGGCGAATTTTCTGAGCGGACTGCACACGATCTTCCTGCTGGCGATCGGTTCCTTGGCGTTGGCGTTCCTGTTTCGCAAGCGACACGATTCGGTGGAGTTTTTTCTGCAGGCATGGATCGCCGCGACCGTGCTAGGCATTCTCGTCATTCTTGGGAACTAAGCTGCGTTTGTGTCTCGTCAGTGCGATCTATCGTCGTGCGGTAGTTTTGGCTGCGTAAGCGGCTTCCCACCGACATACGCGTCCTTTCTTGCATCCACGTGCGTCAATGGGTAAGTTAGACGGCGGTTCACGCGATCCTTCGCTTGCACTCCCGCCGATGGGAATCCTCCCATGCACCCCAAGACCCACCCCGCCTTGCCGCAGCACTTGCAATTGACCCGTCGGGCCGCCATTCAAGCCGGCGCGATCGGGTTGTTGAACCTGGGCATGAACCACGTCGCCGGGTTGCGGGCCATGGCCGCGCCGGGCAACCGCGCCGCGACCGTGCCGACCGCCAAGCACGTCATCTACTTGTTCCTGTCGGGCGGGCTGGCGCAGCACGAGAGCTTCGACATGAAGCCCGACGCGCCAGACGGCATCCGCGGTGAGTTCAATCCGATTGCCACGCGAACGCCGGGCATTCAAATCTGCGAACACTTGCCCATGTTGGCCCAGCGGAGCCACCTTTGGGCATTGGTGCGGTCGATGCACCACGACCACCCGGAACATTCGACCGGGCACCAGCTCATGCTCAGCGGTCGGCGCGATTTGCCGCGCGGCTTTAACGCCAACAAGCCGCAGCCCAACGACCACCCGAGCATGGCGGCCATCGCCCACGCGGTTTGCCGGCCGCCAAACAATGTGCCGCCGTCGGTGGTGCTGCCCGAGGTGTTGATCCATCGCACGGGCCGCGTCATTCCGGGACAGTTCGCCGGCGAGATGGGCGGGCAGCGCGATCCGATGTTCGTCGGCTACAGCCGCTTTAGCGCGACAGCGTATGGAGCGTGGCCCGAGTACGGCTTTCATCATGCGCGCGGACGTGAGAATCCCAAGGACATGACGTTCGAGTCGCCGAACCTGTCGCTGCCCGAGGGGATGGACTCCGGCCGGTTCAATGATCGGTTGGGAATTCTCAATTCGATCGGCCGCCAGACCGAACGACTGGAGCAGGCCGCCGAGAACGAAACCTTCGACCGCTACCGACAACGGGCCATTTCCTTGTTGGCCGACTCGAAGACGCAACAGGCATTCAGCATCGCTGAGGCCGATCCGAAAGTGCTCGATCGCTACGGGCGCAACACGTTCGGCTGGTCGTGCTTGATCGCACGGCAGTTGGTCGAAGCCGGCGTGAGCATGGTGCAAGTGAACCTAGGCAACAACGAGACGTGGGACACGCATGGCAACGCGTTCCCGCACTTGAGGGACTTTTTGTTCCCGCCCACCGATCGGGCCGTTTCGGCCTTGCTCGACGACCTGCAAGATCGCGGGCTGCTGGAATCGACCCTGATCGTGATGGCCGGCGAGATGGGCCGCACGCCGAAAATCTCGCTGTTGCCCGAGCACTACGCCAAGCCGGGTCGCGATCATTGGGGCACGCAGACCGTGTTTTTCGCCGGTGGAGGCGTGCAGGGCGGAACGGTCGTGGGCGCGACGGACAAGAATGGCGCCTTTCCGTCGGCCAGTCCGCAAAAGCCCGACAACATGGCGGCCACGATCTATCAGGCGTTGGGCATTCCGCGCGAGCTGGCCTGGTACGACCACACAAACCGGCCGCACTTCGTCTACCACGCGGAGCCGATCCCAGGCCTAACGTAGACGAGTCTAGCTGAGCCGGGCGAGATGGAGACCGGCAATCGGGCCGCGACGTCGCGCATCACATCGGGCGGATTCCGCGGCGACCTACAACGTCGGCTCGTAACACATCCGGTTGGCGTTGCAATCGCGCCGCTCGACCGACAGGCTGTCCGGACCGAGCACGTGCTGGGTCAGGTTGCACCAGCAGTGACCGCTGCCCATCTGTTCGATTTCGGCAGGCGGTTCCATTTCGCCGGCGACGAAGATCGCCTTGGAACGCAGGTGCCGACAGACCGGTTGGAGCGGTCCATTCGGCTCGTCAAAGGAACGACTATGCGGCATGGTCTCATTCCTGGCTGGGAGGATTCACTGGTTCGTGACGTGGCGCGTCGAATCCGGCAGCCGGCCCGACGCGCCGTGGCGTGCTCTTAAACGGGGCGACTTCAGGCAAGTCCTCCGGTTTGGAGTCCGGCGGCCTTGAGCAGGGCCCGTTTGACGGCCACCTTGGCCAGTTGCACTTTGAACTGGTTGTGGCTCAGCGGCGCGGCGACCGAAACGGCCGCCTCGCCGGCGGCTTCGGCAGTGCGCTGGTCGACCGGCGCGCCGACGATCGCCCGAATGGCCTCGTGCGACGTCCAGGGCGTGGGCGCGACCTGGCCCAAGACGATGCGGGCGTCGGCCACGATGTTGCCATGCATGGTCAGCGACGCGGCAGCCGAAACGATGGGATCGTCTTGCCCGCCGGCGCCGTGGTGTACTTCGTAAGCGGCGCTGCGGCGCCCGTCGGCCGCGGGCAACACGATCTGCGCCACGACCTGGTTGGGCAGCAAATCATGTTCGCGCTGCCGCTCGTCCTTCGGCGTGCGATATAGCAACTCCAGCGGCATTTGCGTTTCGTCACCTGGCTCTGGCCCGATCACGCGCAGCGTGGCTCCCAATGCGACCAGCGCCGGGGCAACGCGCGACGGACTGACGAATTTGGCCGGTCCGGCATTGTCGAAAATCGCGTGAAACCGGTTGTCGCCCTCGGCCACGGCACGGCCCCGCTCGGCCAATAGTCCGTGCCCGCCGCGGAAGTACCAGCAGCGCGGGCGCTGGCACAACTCGCCGCCGAGCGTGCCCTGCGACTGCATTTGCAGGCTGCCGAATCCGCGCAGGGCTTGTTCCAAGGCCGGATACTTGGCCGTTGCCGGATGGGCCAGCAGGTCGTCGAGCGTGACCATCGCGCCGATCCGCATCCCCTGCGAGTCGGCGTCGATCCGTTTCAGCGAAGCCACGCGGCTCAAGCTCACCACGCGCGACGGCGTGACGATCATTTTCTTCATCAGGCCCAGCAAGTCGGTCCCGCCGGCCAGCACTTCGCTGGTTCCCGGCTCGGGCGCGAGCAGCTCCAGGGCCTCCTCCTCGCTACGTGGCGCGGCATATTCAAAAGCTTTCATCAGGCACCCCTCGCTTTCAGAGTATCCAGAACCTGCTTGGGCGTCATGGGAAGCACGGGCACGCGAACACCCAGCGCGTTGGCCACGGCGTTTGAAATCGCGGCACCCGGCCCGATCACCGGAGGCTCGCCCAAACCGATCACGCCACGAGCGCGCTCTTCTTCCGGCTCGTAGATTTCGACAACCAGTTCTCCGACGTCACCCAACCGAGGCAGCTTGTAGTCGGCGATCTCGGCATTCAGGAAGGCGCCGCTCTTGGCGTCCATGATCCGCTCTTCGAAGAGCGAGAACGCAATGCCCATGATCATGGCGCCCAGGATCTGGCTTTCGGCCGTCTTGCGATTGACGACCAGGCCCATGTCCTGCACGGCCACGAACTTCTTCATTCGCACCACGCCGGTCTCGCGATCGACGGCTACTTCGGCCATCTGCACCCCGCCGACGCCGGAGCTGGAGAGCTTGCTGTCGCGCCCCGGGGCACCACGGCTGGTGACTTCCAACGGGTTCATTCCGAGCAGGCCGCAAGCCTCTTTCCAACTGAGGCCCTTGTCGGCGTTATTCTTGTCGGAAATGCGCCCGTCCTTGGCGACCAGGTCTTGGGCTTTGGCCCCCAACTTGGCCGCGACTTTCTCGTTGAGCTGCGCCAACGCGTCGAGCCCGGCATGGCGGCTCGATTCCGCGACGCCGCCGACCGTCGTGCTGCCGCCGGACGGTCCGCTGGGCGGATACTTCGAGCTGCCGATGTTGACCTTCACCGCGTCGACCGGCAGTCCGAACGTTTCGGCCAGCACGGTGGCGATGACCGTCCGCGTGCCGGTGCCCAGGTCTTGGCTGCCAAGAAAGGCCTCGACGCCGCCATCGGGATGGATCTTGACGCGGCAACTCGACGGATGCCCGCCGCCGCGCCAGGTGTGAATGGCCATGCCCAATCCGCTGACGACCGATCCGTCCTTGGGTCCCTTGCCGTGCGGATGCCACTTGGCCTTCCAATCCATCAGCTTCGCGGCGATCTTCATTTCCTCTTCGTACAGCTTACGGCGTTCCTCGGGCACGTTGACCAGGTTGCGGCGGAACAGTTCGTAGCTGTCCATGCCCAGCTTGGCCGCGACGTCGTCGATCGCCGTTTGCGAGAGGGCACATCCTTGCGGATGATTCGGTGCGCGCCAGGCCCGCGTCGGTCCGGTATTTGTGCGGACGTTCGTCGTGCGTCGGCGGAAGTTGGGCGGGACGATGACGTAGGGCATGACGTCTTGCGAAAGCGAGCCGCCGCCCATCCCGCCGGTCGACCAGTGGTGCGAATCCCAAATGGTGATCACACCTTCGGAGTTGGCACCGACTTTCACGTCGGCAAAGCCCGAGGGCCTCGCTCCGGCGATCTTGAGCTCGGTGTCGCGGTCAAGCATCAGCTTGACCGGCCGGTTCAAATCCTTGGACAACGTGGCCGCCAGCACGCCCCAGCTATCAGCGGCGAACTTGCTGCCGAATCCACCGCCGATGTAGTCGCAATGGACCGTGACGTCGTCGGCCGTAATGCCCAGCGGTCCGCCAAACTGGCCGGGCGTGCCCGACACGTTTTGCGTGGACAGATGAGCGGTCAGTTTGCCGTCCTGCCAATCGCAGGTCGATCCGTGGGGTTCGAGGCACATGTGGGTAATGGCCCGGATGCCGTACCGTCCTTCGACAACGGCTGCGGCTTCGCGAAACAGACGCGCGATTTCCTTCTCCTCGAAGGCGTCTTCATCTTCGTCGTCGCCCGGCTCGTTTTCGAGTTGGACCTTGCCCGGCCCCTTGCGTGCCCGGCCGGCCGCTTCCGCGGCGTCGAGATCCTCTTCATTGACGAAAACGTCCAGCGGTTCGTAGTCGGCCTTGATCGCGGCCAAACCCTCGGCCACCGCACCTTCGGTCTCGCCGACGACCACCGCGATCAGTTCGCCCTGCCACTCGATCTCGTCGCCCGGCTTCTTCAGCGCGCGGGCATGAACCACTCCGGCAACTTTCTCGGCCGGCGCGGTATCGATCGACTTGATCTTGCAGTGTGCGTGCGGGCAACCCAACGCGCGAGCCAGCGCGGTCTTGGGCGGCGTAATGTCGTAGCTGTACTTCGCCGTGCCGGTACACTTGGCCGGGCCATCCACTTTGTCGTGGCTGCCGCCAAGTACCGAAGAATCTTTCCGATCGGGCCACGTATATTCAACCATTGCCAGCTCCTTTCACGACGTCGAGGACCGCCGGAATGATGTTGCCGTAGGTGCCGCAGCGACACAGATTGCCGTTGAGGCCTGCGCGAATCTCTTCTTCGGTCGCCTTGGGGTTCTTCGCCAAAAACGCCTTTACCGCGACGACGAACCCAGGCGTGCAAAAACCGCACTGCGATGCGTCGTGATTCACGAACGCGCCGGCCACCGGATCGAGCTTGTCGCCAGCCAGGCTTTCGGAAGTGGTGATCTTCTTGCCCTCGCAATCCATCGCCAGCAGGGCGCTGGCGCTGGCCGGTTTGCCGTCGATCAGCACCGTACTGCCACCGCTTGAGCCATCGCCGCTGATCGGTTTTGCGCCGGTCAGTCCCGCGCCATATCGCAGCGCCTCTAAGAGCGTCATCCGCGGCTCGACATCCACTTTGTGCGACTGGCCGTTGACGACCAACGTGATCTTGGACATACCCGGCCCGACGACGCGCGACGCTTCTTCCGCGCCGGCGATTCCCTGGCCGCCGGCCAGCGCCGTGGCTGCCGCAGCCGCACCGGAACCTTTCAAGAACGAGCGCCGGCTGAATCCGGATTTGCCGTGCGCATGTTTCTCGACGTTGCTCATTCGGTTGCCCCCTTGCAAGGTTGGGGAATTCGTGCGCGATTCGCGCATGCGAACGGCGCAATACAGATTCTCAAGAGTACCCGAGTGTTATAAGCAGCCGGCGCGCGCTTCGCAAGCGCGGGGGCAAAACGGGGCGAGTTTGACGGCGCGTGGCCGATTCACGCCGTCTTGGCCAAGCAAGCCCGAGCCAAAGGTGGCACGGCAGGCGGAAGCACGGTTGCCCGTCGGTTGATGCGACGCGACCCGTCGCGACGCCATGCTTGCCACGCGCCGACTACAGGCCGGGTGGAACGTTTTCTGCGGGCCGCTCGCGCAAACGGGTTGGGCCCTGGCAGCATTCGCACGGCTTGAGAATATACATCGGAATGGCGCAAATATCGCACCAGTAGTCGACCTCCTGAAGCCCCTCATCGCTCGAACGAAACACGCGAATGACCTGCACCAACGGGGCATCGGCGTAACGCCGCACCAAGAGCCGCACATCGATGCCGCGCAGCCGCTCGTCGACGGCGAAGGCGCGGCCGCGCGTGTCGGGCACGACCGGCCAAATCTGTCCGTCGGCCGTTTCCACCACGACGCTGGTTTGCGCCGCGGCGGGTTCGGTCGCAACGCCGAATCCGCGATCGAGCGCGTCTTCGAGCCACACGACCCGTCCCTGAATCGTTTCGGTCGTGTACTTGCGCTCGGGTGCCGAGGGCGCGCGGTCGGCGTTGCTCGCGTCGGCTTCGGCGGATGCACCCTTTGGTTGATCGGTGTCGGCCGCGAACGTCGTTGCCGCGGCGCCATACAGCCAAATAACGACCACCGCCACGGACGAGAGCGCCGCCAGTTGGGTCGCGCTGCGCGCGACCATCGCTGCTGTCTCGCGTGGTGCCGTCGAGGGGGAGGCGCGGCACGGGCCGCGCGCGATCGACCGGCTCGTCGAATTGCTGGCCGTTTACTCTAGCGAATGGCCGATGACGATCAATTCCACGACCAGCTTCTTGCCGTCGCTGCCCGTTCCGGCGAATCGGATCGTCCACCAGTCGTTGTCGTCGAAATGGGTCAAGCCGGGCACTTCCGCCTCGGCATCGGCGGTCATCAAGGGCATGATCGCCGGGTGCGAGGAACCGGCCGCTTCGGCGCTCGACTCGAACAGGCTCGTCTCCTCGATCGGTTCAGGCGAAGTATCGTTCTCGGCCGGCACCATCAGCAGAAAGTCGCGTGTTTGGAACGTACCCACGTGGTTGCCGTCGACCGGCTGATTGCTGTAGCGCAGCGTGTACAAGCCGCGCGACACATCCTGATCGCGAAAGTCCGTACTCTTGCGCGGGAACCTTAGTACGCCAGCCAGCGTTCCCGGCTTGAGCGGATACAGAATCTGAAGCGTCGGCGTGAAGCCTTCTTTCACTTCCCACTGTTTCGCGGGCCAGATTTCGCAGATCGTGCGCTTCTCGCCCTCGACGACCTTATAGCCGGTCGAGGCGATCTGCGCCGCGATTTCCGGCGCCAGGTCGTCTGGCGGGGCTGCTTCGAACGCTTCGACGCGATAGTCCTCTGCGCGAACCGCCACGCTGAGCATCATCAGGAGGGCCGCCGGCAGAATGAGCCACTTGTTCAACATAGGATTCTCTTCTCCACGATGGGTTGGTCGACGGATCGCCGCGCGCGAAGCGCGGCGAGGCATTGCGGCATGTGGGGCGCAAGGGTCGTGCAAAAACGCGGCACGGCCCGTCGCGATACGACTCAATTATAGCCCGGCCCTAAGTCGCTTCGCAAAGCGCGGCGACAAAAGGTCGGCGCGGGCAGCCGCCTACGAGGAATGATGCGCGCAGCGCCGCCAGAATCGCCTGTCTCGGTCTGCATGCTAGTACGAGAAGCTGGCCAAAAAGGCGCTGCGCGACCCGTGGTTCGACCAGCGCGTTCCCAGCCCACGCCCGGTGAAACTGCCAGCGACGGTAAAGGCCGGTACGGCGTTCTTTACGTCGTTCAGCGGCGGGTAGAACGTGACCTCGTTGGTGCAAACGCAATCGCCCTTGGCGAGCTTGCGCGTCTCGATTTCGGCGTAGTCGCCGGCCTTCAGCGTGCCGACCACAGCGAAATGGTCAAGCTCCATGTCGATCGGCGCCGAGAGTACCTTCACGACCTCGCCGGAATGCTTGGCGTTGACCGTGGCGAACTGCACCAATGCATCGCGCTGCCGCGGCGTCGCCTTGCGGTCGACGATGATCACCGACTTGATCGGCTCGGGATACGCGGTCAGCGTGCCGCCGAAGCCCAGCGTGTCCGAAGCGTTGATCACGACCACCACCTTCAAGCCCGCCAGGTCGACGTCTTCGTACGTGCCGCGATCGATGCTCCAGGCCATGATGGCGTCTTGCCCGGTCAGCCCACTCTGGCCGTTGGCGAAGCAAGGCCCGGTGTAGACGTCGCAGGTGCGAGTTTCGAGATAGTCGCCCTTTAGTTCACCGGCGGCAGCGACCGAAGCGGCGGCGATTGCGACAAGCGTGCATACGGTGCGCAGCGATGCGATCATGGCAAAGAACTCCTCAGTTTCGTGGCTTGGCTGGCGTTGGGCCGAAAGAAAACGAATTCTTCTTGGGGGGGACTGTTCATTCTAGTGGTCCCGGCCAGCAGGGTCCAGCGAGTACGTGCTACCAGCACGGCAAACGTCGGGCCGCCGCGGAGTCCTGGGTTTCGAGCAGCCAGGCCGCGGTCGCCCGCTGCCGTGTCGCAAATCAAGCGACCGCCGGCCGGTCGACACCATGGTCCAACGACTATGCCGCCGCCTGCCCCGCTTCGCACAACCCGGCCGAACCGGCGCGGCTTGATCGCGAAACAGGGCCGCCGTACGATCGAACAAAGACCCAAGTTGTGCCGTGTCTTGGCTGGTAACGTGCACCATTAAGGCAACCTCTTCGCATTGCCGGAATCCATGTCCGCTGGTTCGCTGACTGAATTTCACGATCCGCAACAAGACTATCGCACGGTCGAGCCGTTGGCCGTCGTCGGGCTGGTGCTCGGCATGATCTCGGTCTTCTCGATGTTGGGCGGACCGGTGTGGCTGCTCGCCGGTGTGGCTGCCGTCGTCAACCTCTTGGCCCTGCGCCGCATTGGAAGTGATTCGAATCGAAGCGGGCGTGGCGCCGCGCTGGCCGGACTGGCACTCTCGGTGGTGTTCGGCGTCGCGCCGGGCGCACAGATCCTCTCGTCGCGGTTGATCCTTTCGCGGCAAGCGCGCGAAGTGTCGGATCAGTTCTTCGAGTTCCTTCGCGAGCAAAATCCGGAGAAAGCCATGATGCTGCGCTTCGCCCCGGACAAACGGCGTCCGTTCGACGAAACCAGTTGGACATACTTTCGCAACAACAAGGAATCTCGCGGCCACCTGGTCGGATTTGTCAACACACCGGTCGTGCGGACGCTGCTCACGCTCGGTCCGAAAGCTGACATCCGCTTCTACAAGACGAACGGCGTAGCGACCGAGGGATCGCGCGGGCTGGTTGACTACTACTACACCGTCACCTACCCCGATGGCGACAAGAAGAAGACCTTCTTTGTCGACGTATTGATGGAACGCAAGCCGACGCACAACCCGGGAATCAATCCGTGGCGCGTCATGGGCATCGTTGGCGGATTCGACCCGGCGACTGGACCGCCAAGGGAAGAATAACCCGCGCCCGGTGCCAGTATGGTGGCCAGCGCCCAAGGCCGGGGCGGCGGCGACTATGGATCGCTCCGTGCGGTGCGCGTGGTGGGCCGAGTCGCGGTTTGTCCGGCAGCGGCAGAGGAATCTTGACCGGACGGGCCGGAGATTGCGTCGAGCTCGGCGAGGATTTGTTGGCGCAGCGCACCGTTGGCCTGGCGCGCCGCCGATCGATAATAGATCACCGCCACCGACGTTTTGCCGGCGTCCCGCGCGCGGCGACCTTTTTCGAGATTCTCTAGCGCTTCGCGGTTCTGCCCCGCCGCCTGTGCGGCGCGGCGCTGTTTTAGTTCGGCCACGCTTCCCGACGGTGCGTCAGCGGCGGCCCGGCCGGCGTCGATGACCAGTTGCGGTGGAGCGTCGCGTCGTGCTGCGCTGGCCGTGTTGCTTGCCGCACCAGCCAGGCCCGGATCGACCGGGAGTGGATGATGGATTTGCGCCGTGATGCCCATCCCCGGGGCCTGGCGGCGGATGCTCCAACCACGATGGCGCGGCAAGCCGCCAAAGCGGCTCGATTGGGTAGCCGCGCGGCGATCGCGCTTGAGATAGGCCGTACCGCTGTCGGGCACGACGACCGTTGTGTTGACGCCGACCCGGCTAAACGACGGCAATTGGATCGTCTGTCCGCCTGCCACGGCACAACTGGCAAGCATCAGTCCGCCAATAATCGCGCGTGTCCACATCTGCTGCCTCCTGGAACATCGTCGCGACGCAAGTTACGTCAGGGAAGATCGGCCACGCGATTGTACCGCGCGCCGCCTCGTGCTGGCAAAGCGTCCGTGGCAGGGCAGGGGAACCCCGCTGCCGATGCATCGGCAGCCGACTGTGCCGTCGCACCCAAACTGAAAGGACCGCACGCCACCGCGGCCCGAACGTCGCGCTACGCGAGCAGTTCCTTGACGACGCGACCGTGAACATCGGTCAGCCGGAAATCTCGTCCCGCATAGCGATACGTGAATCGCTGGTGGTCGAAACCCATCAGGTGGAGCATCGTGGCGTGCAGGTCGTGGACGTGGACCGGATATTCTTCGGCCTTGAAACCGAACTCGTCGGTGGCTCCGTGGACGTAGCCGCCCCGGACGCCGCCGCCAGCCATCCAAACTGTGTAGCCGTGGTGATTGTGATCGCGGCCATTGATCCGTCCCTGGTTTGCGCCCTCTTTGGGCAGTTCGACGGTCGGCGTGCGACCGAATTCACCGCCCCAGATCACCAGCGTCTCGTCGAGCAGGCCGCGCGCTTTGAGATCCTTGAGCAGCGCGCCGATCGCCTGGTCGCATTGGCCGGCCAGGCGCCGATGATTTTTCTCGATGTCGTCGTGGCTGTCCCACGGTTGGCCCTTGCCGTGCCAGACCTGCACGAACCGCACGCCCCGCTCGACGAGCCGGCGTGCCGTGAGGATCTGGCGTGCCTGCGTGCCCGGTCCGTACATGTCGAGGATGTATTGCGGCTCGCGGCTGACGTCGAACGCGTCGGCCGCTTCCATCTGCATCCGGTAGGCCAACTCGAACGATTGAATCCGCGCTTCGAGTTGCGGGTCGCCCGGGCGCTCGTCGCGGTGTTGCTCGTTGAGTTGCGCGAGCAGGTCGAGCTGTCGCCGTTGTTGTTCGAGTGAGACGTTGTGGTTGCTGATGTGCTCGATCAACCGTTCGATCTGGCTGTGTTTGGTGTTGATGTACGTGCCTTGGTACACGCCCGGCAGAAAACCGGCTTGCCAGTTTTGCGACTCTTGAATCGGATACCCGTCAGGACACATCGAGATGAAGCCGGGCAGGTTCTCGTTCTCGGTCCCCAATCCGTAGGTCAGCCACGATCCAACGCTGGGACGAATCAGGCGGGCCTCGCCGCAATTGGTCAGCATCAATGATGGTTCGTGGTTGAACGAATCGCCGTGCATCGAGCGGATCACGCAGATGTCGTCGATGCTTTCGGCCGTGCGGGCGAACAGCTCGCTGACCTCGATCCCGCTCTGGCCATGCTTGGAAAACGCAAATGGCGACTTGTACGCGGCGCCCGTCTTGCGCTCGGTCTTGAGATTGAACGGCAGCTCCTGGCCGTGGCGCTTCGTCAGCTCCGGCTTAGGGTCGAACGTGTCGACGTGCGAAGGGCCGCCGTTCATGAATAGATGAATGACCCGCTTCGCCTTGGCTGCAAAGTGAGGGCGTTTCGGCGCCAACGGGTTGACGCTGTCGGCGGCCGCGGCCGTCTCCAACAATCCGCTTTGGCCCAGCAACTGTGCCAGCCCCAGGGCGCCAAAGCCCATGCCGCATTGCCGCAGCATGTCGCGACGCGAGACGGCTCTGCGTGCACGGTCGGTTGGATGATGACTGCTAGTCGACATAGACAAACTCGTTGGAAAGTAGCACGACGTGCACGTAGCGCTCCCATGCCGTCAGCGGCGGGCCGTTGTTCGATTCCTTCTTTTCAGCGCTTGGCGGCTGCTCTTCCGCACCGCCGGGCGTGTCGCCCGTGCCGGCTGCGGTGTTGTTGGCAGGTTGCGCGTCGTCTGGAGTGGTGGCTGGTTGGTCGGCGGCCGCGGCGATCGAGGTGTCGCTCGGCACGTCCTGCGGTTCGGAGTCGAGGAACGCCAGCCCGAGCGCAACGTCCCGTTCGCTGGCAGGGCGCGCCAGCGCCAATCGGTAAAGCTGCTCGATTCGCCCGCGACGATCATCAGCGGCACTGGCCGCGCGAGCCGCCAGCGCGCGAACCTGGTCGCGCATGAACGGACTGTTCATCATGAACAGCGACTGCTGCGGAACGGTGGTCTCGAAGCGTTGCGGGCTGTGCGTGTCCGGACTGGCGAAATCAAACGTCCGAAACAGATTCGGCAGGTTTTGCCGATTCACACGGCCATACAACGTACGGCGACGCGTCCACGGCGCGCTGGTCAACTCGACGGATGGACCATCCAGCGACGCATCCAGTTGGCCCGACGCGGCCAAGATCGAATCGCGCAGCGCCTCGAAATCTAATCGTTTGCGATGCATCCGCCAGAGCAGCCGGTTTTCGGGATCCACGCGGCTGCATTCGGTGCGATCGACGCTGGCTTGTTGATACGTGGCCGAACGAAGGATCAAGCGGGCCACGTGCTTCAGCGACCAGCCGTTCTCCACCAGCGAAGCGGCCAGAAAGTCGAGTAACTGTGGATGCGTCGGCGGATCGCTGCGCACGCCGAAATCGCTCGGCGTATCGACCAACGGACGACCAAGGTAGTACATCCACATTCGATTCACGATCACGCGGGCAGTCAGCGGGTTGTCGCGATCGGCTATCGCCCGAGCGAGCTCCAACCGCCCGGATCCTTCGCGGAATGGCTCGCGCTGCGGTCCGGATAGCGCTTCGAGAAACTGCCGCGGCACGGCCTTGCCACGATTGCCGGGATTGCCGCGCACGAACACGTGCGCTTCGACCGGCTTGTCGGCATCGGCCAGCGTCATGTACTGGGCCGGTTCGGCCGGCTCGACGGAGCTGGCCAGCACGCCGTACAGCGAGTAGTAGTCTTCGGTCGGAATGGGATCGTACTTGTGGTCGTGGCACCGTGCGCAGGTGACGGTTAGCCCCATCGTGCCGCGCGTCAGCACGTCGATCCGATCGTCGATGATGTCATGCGGGTTGTTCAGAAACCGGCGGCCGACGGTCAAGAAGCCCATCGCCGCCAGCCGACTTGCGTCGTCGCTCGGCAAGCGGTCGGCAGCGATCTGCGCCAGCAGAAACTGGTCGTACGGCATGTCGTCGTTGAGCGCCTGCACGACCCAATCGCGATAGCGGAACGCGTTGGGATAATTGCGATCGGCAGTGAACACGTAGCCCTTTGTATCGGCGTACCGGGCGACGTCGAGCCAATGGCGTGCCCAGCGTTGTCCGTAATGGGGAGAGGCGAGCAAGCGCTCGATCTGATTGTCAAAGGAGTGCGGGTCCGGGTCGACGGCATGTGCTTCGACTTGTTCGGCGGTTGGCGGCAAGCCGGTCAGGTCGTAACTGGCGCGGCGCAGCAGCGTTCGCCGATCGGCCCGCGGCGAGGGCGAAAGACCCCGCTGCTCGAGCCGGGCCAGCACGAATCGATCTACCGGCGTGCGCACCCAATCGCGGTTTTGGACCGGGGGCAGATCGGGCATCGCGATCGGCTGAAAAGCCCAGTGAGACTTCCAGGCGTCGGGAGCTGCCTGATCGGCCAGTTGAATCGCGGCATCGTCGGGCCACGGCGCGCCGGCGCGAATCCACGCGGTCAACGCCGCGATTGCGTCGTCGGGCAGCTTGCCCGCGGGCGGCATTTCCAGATCGCCTTCGTGCCGCACCGCCTGCAGCAGCCGGCTGGCTTCCGGATCGCCGGGCACAATCGCCGGACCGCTGTCTCCGCCAGCGAGCAAACCGCTGCGAGCGTCCAGCCGCAGACCCGATTCGGCCTTCGCGCCGTGACACTCCAAGCAATGTTCGACAAGCAGCGGGCGTACGCGGTTTTCGAATAACTCCAGTGCCGCGCCGTCACCGGCGGCGGATGGCGGCTGTGCGGAATCCGGTTCGTCGGCTCGTGCCGCGCCACCATGGCCGATCGCGGCCGTGCCGGCAATGAGCAGTAGCAAGCTGAGCGCAAGAGTCCTCGAAACGACAACGAACCTCTGTGGCAAACCCATGCGTGCGAATCTGGCGGGAGTCAGGGCGGGCGGAACCATCCGGAGGGAAGCACGCTGATGGAGGCATCGGCGCGGCACCTTGGTGCAGGAGCATTATAATCAGCGCGGCTCGGCTCGCCCAGCCAAATGCGACGCACCACGCGAACCAAGAGTCATTCCCTTGCCGACGATCCCTGAATCGCTCGAATTGGCCGAACAGGCAATGAGTGCCGACGATCTGGAGCGCGCCAAGTATATCTACACGCGCATTCTCCAGGCGGTTCGCGACGAACCCAACGCGCTGAACGGGATGGGTGTCGTTACGCTGCGTGAAGGCCGGTTTAACGAAGCCGAAAACTACCTCCGCCGCGCGATCGCGGGGTTTCCCGGCGACCCCGCGTTTCACAACAACTTGAACATCGTCTACTGCCATCAGGGCCGCCCGCAAGAGGCCGTGGCATGCTGTCATGCGGCGCTTCGGCTGGCGCCGGACAACGCGCTGTTGCACAACAACTTGGCCAACGCACTCAAACAGGCCGGCCAGCCGGAAGACGCCACGCAGAGCTACCGTGCTGCGATTGCATTGCGGCCCGATTACGCCGACGCACATTACAATCTGGCCAACCATCTGGCCGAGTTACGGCAAACGTCGGAAGCAGAGAACGCCTATCGCCGCGCGATCGAGTTGCAGCCGCGCAGCGCCGACGCGCACAACAATCTGGGCGCACTCTTACAACGCACTGGTCGAATGGAGGAAGCGATGCACTCTTTCGAAACAGCGCTTGCCTGCCACACTGACCATCCGTCGGCGCACCGCAATCGGGCGCTGCTGCGGCTGCTGCAAGGAAACTACTCCGACGGTTGGCCCGAATACGAATGGCGCTGGCGGATGCCGAACGTCGAGATGACCTCATTCCAGCAACCGCGCTGGCAAGGCCAATCGCTCGAAGGCCGCACAATCCTGCTGTGGGCCGAACAGGGGCTGGGCGACACGATCCAGTTCGTCCGCTTCGCCCGGCAAGTCAAACAACAAGCAGCGTGCCGCGTGCTGTTGCACTGCGACCAGCGGCTGACATCGCTGTTGGAAACGGTCGCCGGCGTGGACCGCGTCGTGGGAGTCCGCGACGACGAGCCGTTCGACTACCAGATCCCGCTGCTGAGCCTGCCGGCGGTCTTGAACACTTCCATCGATTCGATCCCCGCTAACGTTCCCTACCTTTGGGCGGACGACCAGCGCGTCCAACGTTGGCGGCGCGAGCTAGACTCATCACCGGGATTTAAGGTGGGCATCGCCTGGCAAGGCAGTCCCGGCTTTGCCGGCGACGCGTATCGATCCATTCCGCTGGCGGCCTTTGGTCCACTGGCAGAGTTGTCGGGCGTCCGTTTGATCAGTTTGCAGAAGGGACACGGCGCCGATCAATTGAACCGAGTGCGCGAATCGTGGCCGGTGGCGGACTTTGGCGAGGCGCTGGACGCGACCGGTGGGGCATTCATGGATACGACCGCGATCATGAGAAACCTGGACCTCGTCGTAACTTCGGACACGGCGGTAGCCCACCTGGCCGGAGCACTAGCGGTACCGGTCTGGGTGGCGTTGCCGTTTTCGCCCAACTGGCGCTGGCTGCTGG
>ERZ869936.149-NODE-149-length-89081-cov-11.896828_pt1 | contig 89081 bp, 71 predicted proteins | sample MGYA00520876_ERZ869936 | MGnify/ENA primary metagenome ERZ869936 (study PRJEB32218, sample SAMN09650985) | biofilter metagenome | isolation source: enrty point of leading RO module | place: Saudi Arabia: Thuwal, RO plant located on Red Sea | collected 2016-02-17 ... | reverse complement strand
CCAACCAAACCAGCGATGGTGGATTCATTCTGACGGGAGAAACTTATTGCTGCAACTTCACTCCGGGCCTGGGTTGGACCAGCAGTCTTTGGGTGTTGAAAACAGATTCTCTTGGATTGATCACATCAATAATCAACCAGGAAAAACCGCGATTGGACAATGTGTTCATGGACTTGCCATTCCCGAACCCTGCCACCGAATTCTGTTTTGTCAATACCATGATCCCTCCTGGCAATTATTTAAATGCCGGATCAGATGCCTACCTGCATTTATTTGATATGAGTGGCAAGGAACTCAGCAGAATAAAGGTTGGTATTGGATTAAACATAACCCGAATAGCTTTAAGCTCTTATCCAAATGGCGAGTATTTAATTGCACTTAGTGTGGATGGTTTCAATGCTGGAACCAAAAAGATTTTGCTGCAGCGTTGAGTGCAGCAAAGTCTCATTCATCAGGGTACTTGCGACCGACCAGTAACACCCCTTCCTACAAATTGAAATAACTTACTGCAACAAAAACTTATTCACCTTTTCGAAATACATGTTCTTGTCGGTCTCAAAATTTTTCGCATTGGAAGGACTTGATGTCACCACATAGGTCTGTGTCGCGCAGCGAAGGGCTTTCATGTCTTGCGGATTGAGCATTTCATCCTGCGGAGAAACGATTACCAGTACGCCTTTCAGATTCGGACGTGCTTTGTCGCAGCCGTAAAGTGGTTCGAAGTTTTTGTCGTAACCGAAAGGTATTACCACATCCTTGTTATGCTTTTCCTTGTATTTCTTTTTCATCTGTTCCAGCCCGATCCAGGGGCCATCGGCGATGATCTTTCGTGTCTCTGTGCGGTTGGCGCCTACTCCGAGTGATAATCCCGCGCCAATGTGCTGTCCGTAAAGATCAAATTTGGTCACGGCTCTGGTTTTGCGGAGGTAGTCAAGGACTCCGTTCAGGTCATTCAGAAACTGCGGATAAATGTATATGTCCGGATCAATCTCAAACTCGCTGCTTGAGCCGAATCCACGATAGTCGTACATGGCCACATTCCATCCGGCCGAGAGAAATTGGCTGGCGAGCTCGATGTTATCCGCCATGTTGCCGTCACCGCTTCCGCTGATGACGATCCAGTTGGTAGTCTTCTTGCTGGTTTCAAAAAACCAAGCGTTCAGCATTGCTCCGTCCTTGAGTGATACCTTCTCTTCCTTGTAAGACATCCCGTATTTATCGGGTTTCACAGAATATTCCTTCGATGGATTGAGTGCGAATGAAAAAGTTGCAGCCAGGCAAAATGCTGCTGCGGCCATTAGTTTTTTCATGTTTGATGATTGAATTTTGATGAGGGTTAAAATTACTAATACCCTTCAATAAAATCTGTCTCCCGAATGAAAAACAGGAAGAAATTATCGACAATCCTTGAAAAATTTCAGAAAAATTTTCCGTTATATCAAAATAAATACCCTATGGTGAGTCCTCCGGACAAGATCATCGGAAATTCCTTGCCCATGTACAGATGGCTGTATGAATATCCCTCATAGTCAAGATAATCATAAGGCAGGTCTGTTTTGTAATTAGATGACTGAAGTCCATAGCCAACTCCAAAGTAATAATCCAAAGTCAGGTGTTTCCCAAGAAGATGTTGCTTTCCAAAAACAATGTTTACTGCAATGTTTGTGTAGCGAACATCCACCAGTTCATTCTGAGGGTAGGTCAATGAATAATTATAAACGTACTGGTTAATTTTGTAAGTATTGAAAATGATTTCGGGCTTAATGTATTTCCCTTTCAAAGCATGTACTAGTTTGGTTCCTTTCTGATAAAAATCTTGTCCTATCAGAAACTTAGGCCCGGCTTTGAAAAAAACTCCGCTGGGTTTTTCAAAATCATTTACTCGTTCTCCGATTCCCGGTCCAATAATGCCAAACTTATATTCCATATTCATCCCCACATTGATTATGTGTTCATACCCGAAGGTGATGTTGTGGGTAAGAGGCGAGAAAAATTCAAACTTGACTGCACTTGTCTTCTTGCGCAAGTCTTCATTTACAGACTGGTTATAAGGATCCTGTACCAGCTTCAGTTCCGAGCCGTTTTCATACCTGATGTATTTGACATCTGATTTAGGAATTACGATTACCGGAGAATCCTTGTCCTGGTAATCACGGTATTTTATTTCATCCAATCCGATTTCCAGCACTTTGGCTTTGATGATTTCAGAATTGTTCATGTGGATTTGATCCTGGGCTTTTGCAATGGAACAGGACAGGATAAATGCGAAAAATAAAATCAGTCTGGTTTTCATATTTAAATGATTAGATACACAAATGTATAACAAGGAAGTTGAAAGAATATTGAAATAAAAAAAGGGCTATGAAGCCCTTTATCAAAACATTTTGAGGAATCGCCTTATTCAACAGTCACGGATTTTGCCAGGTTTCTTGGCTGGTCCACGTTACATCCGCGCATTACTGCAATGTGATATGACAAAAGTTGTAATGGCACTACAGAAATCAATGGCATGAGCACATCATCACATTCAGGAATTTCAATGCAGTAGTCGGCAAGCTGTTTCACAGTTTCGTCTCCTTCCGTAACAATCGCTATGATTTTCCCTTTTCTTGCTTTCACTTCCTGGATATTGCTCACCACCTTTTCATAGGTTTCGTTCTTGTTTGCAATCACCACCACCGGCATTTCCTCATCAATCAGGGCGATCGGACCGTGTTTCATCTCTGCAGCAGGATATCCTTCGGCATGTATATAGGAAATTTCCTTCAGTTTCAGGGCGCCTTCAAGTGCAACCGGGAATCCGTATCCTCTTCCGAGGTAAAGGAAGTTCCTGGCATCCTTATGCCTTTCGGCGATGTCGATCAGTTGTCCGTTTAACTGAAGCACTTTCTCCACTTTGGCAGGAATGCTTTCGAGTTCGTTCAGAAGCTGGTGATACCTTGAATCAGTAATGGTTCCGCGCTGCCTGGCAATCTGCAGAGCGATCATCGTAAGTACGGTAACCTGGGCTGTGAAAGCCTTGGTAGAAGCCACTCCGATCTCAGGACCGGCATGTGTGTATGCTCCTCCATGTGTGGCACGAGGAATGGAAGATCCAACCACATTGCAGACTCCGAAAATGGTAGCGCCTTTGGACTTCGCAAGTTCAATCGCCGCCAATGTGTCGGCTGTTTCACCTGACTGTGAAATAGGAATCACGATATCGTCTTCATAGATCACAGGATTGCGGTAACGAAACTCGGAAGCGTATTCCACCTCAACCGGAATGCGTGCGAGGTCTTCGATGAGGTATTCAGCCACAAGTCCGGCATGCCAGGATGTTCCGCAGCCAATAATGACAATGCGCTTCGCGTTGACAAATTTGTTTTCGTATTCTGCCACACCACCCAGACGAAGGAAACCTTTCTGCGCATCAATTCTTCCACGCATGCTATCCCAGATGGAACGAGGTTGCTCGTAAATTTCCTTCAACATGAAATGCTCATAACCGCCTTTTTCAAGCTGCTCGAGTTTCATTTCAAGTTCGTGGATGTATGGTGTCTTTACCTGGTTTTCTATCGTCTTGACAGTAAGTTCACCGTCACTGATGTGACCTACTTCTCCGTCGTTCAGGTAAATGACATTGTTTGTGTATTCGATAATCGGAGTCGCGTCTGAAGCAACGAAGTACTCTCCCGGCTCTTTTCCCACACCAATTACGATCGGACTTCCTTTCCTCGCGCAAATCAGATCATTCGGGTGATCATTTGCCAGGATTACAATGGCGTATGCACCGATGACTTCACCGAGTGCCAGACGCACTGCTTCATCCAGAGATACATTTCCGTTTTCATAAATGTCTTCAATCAGATGAACCAATACTTCCGTATCAGTGTCGCTCCTGAATTCATGTCCTCGTTTGGTGAGTTCGGCCTTGATGGATGCGTAATTCTCGATGATGCCATTGTGAATGATGGCGAATCTTCCTGCCTGGGAATAATGAGGGTGCGCATTTCTGTCGTTTGGTTCGCCGTGCGTGGCCCAGCGTGTATGCCCCATGCCGAGCTTACCCTTGGTATCGAAATCTTTCGCGTACTCATGCAGGTCGCTGACCTTGCCGGCTTTTTTAAACACTTTCAGGTCGCCATTCAGAATGGCGATTCCCGCGCTGTCATATCCCCTGTATTCAAGACGCTGAAGGCCCTTTATCAGGATGGGGTAAACTTCCTTCGGTCCGATGTAAGCTACAATTCCGCACATGGTAATTATCTGGGTACTTTGGTATAATAAAGATTGAGTTTCATCCTGTAAGATGGATTTTTCCCGCTGCCAAGAATGGCGCGCGCTGACTGCACGGATGAACCTGAAACAACCAGGTAAAATCCGTGATTGGAATATCTGCCGGTGAGAATGTTCTGTATGTGCCGGCCCAGATTAAAAGTATAAGAATTATCTGATGTATTCAATTGTCCTCCAAAAAATCCGGTTGATTCGAAATAGTCGAGCGGGAATGTGAAACTACCTACAGAATCTGCTGCCAGAATGAGCAATTGCCCTGGCAGGGGGAATTCAGCCGGTGCTCCGGGTTGTGCTGTGATTTTCAATTCTGCTCTGTTGATTACAATACTGCCTGAATCGGTAAAATGTTTCAGAAAAGGCATATCAATTTTCGCCCTGAGTCCAGCCATGGACTGAAGGAAAATTAAAGAGTCCTGAAATGTTGAATCTGCCAATTGCTGACCAGCCGTACTTCCTGAATAATCGTGTGAAAAGGAGCTCATCCTCGCTCCTGTGAGTGAGAAAGCGTAGGATTTCACCGCATTGCTGGTATCGTGATAATACAGGATCATGGAAGAGTTGAAAAAATCGAAATATGACATGGAGCCTGTATTTCCCGGCCCTGCAGGATCTGCAGCAATGTGCAATCCTTTGAAATAGGCCTTCCAGTTATCATTGCTGGCAAAGGTGCTGCTTCCATCAAGCAGCATCAGACTGTCAGCCAGAGTCTGGGAAAGTCGAATTCTCAGTCTCGGTGTCAGCGTGTCTGAGCCCACCGTAACTCTGGTGTTCGGCCTTGGCGCCGCAGTGATGCTGCCTATGCTTTGAGGATCGAATGAGAAAGTCCTGTTTGAATAATAAGCGCTATCGATAAACAGATCTTCTGTCATCCTGTATACGTTGATTGTCTGTGACAAAGTGGTATCTCCATAAAAACCTCTGTAAGCAAGTGAAAGCACCAGGGAATCTGCTGTAGTGATTCCGCTGAAAGAAGGGGTGCCTGCAAGCAGGGCCTGCGTGAAAACGGATGCGCTGTGTTTGCCAAAGGCCGGGTCATAAATGCTTCCAAGAACCTGGGTTGTAAGTTCATCCGTGCGAAGGCTGTCTTCCAAAATAGTTCTGCTAAAGACACTTACAGAATCTGTAAATACAAAACCAAGCAGATCTGAATCCGGCAATACATCCAGTCCAATTTCATCGGGCTCCTTGCATGACTGGAGCAGAGAGATCGCGAGGAATGATGTCAGAAAAAAATATTTCCCCCGTGACATAGCGGAGGAAATAAAATTTTGAATGATTCCGGATTTTATCTGTTGCGGAGAATCAAGCCGCAGGTGAGACATGTTGTCCCGAATAAGTTTGCTCATATTTAATCGGCAAGCACCGGCTCCTGTTCGAGGAGCTCATCGTAAAAATCAGAACAAGCATTCACAAAACCTCCATCCTCATCAAATGGCTGGAACTGGAGGAATGGCTTGTTCGCTTTCTTTAAGTAATTGTCAAGGGTTGCGTGTTTTCCATCGCAACCTTTTACGATTCCGTCGCTGAGTTTCATAGCAGCCATCTGAACATTTACCATGGACGGATCCTTGAATAATTTCAGATCTTCCGCATTCACTCCGTCGAGTTTCAGCTTTTTGGTCAGGTTCGGACTGAAGTTTTCTTCCATGTCCTGATAGTATGCAGAGTAAACAATCCTTGAATTCTTGAACATCGGATCGTCCTTATAACCTGTCTTTACAAAGAAAGGAATCAGTGATGTCATCCAGCCGTGGCAATGAATCACATCCGGAGCCCATCCCAGTTTTTTCACCGTTTCAAGTACCCCACGGCAGAAAAACACCATTCGGTCTTCATTGTCTTTGTGAAATTTCTTTTTGCTGTCGCGGAAAACATTCTTACGCTGGAAGTATTCTTCGTTGTCGATAAAATACACCTGCATGCGTGCGCTCTGAATGGATGCCACTTTGATAATCAAAGGGTGATCCGAATCGTCAATGATCAGATTCATTCCGGAAAGCCGGATGACTTCATGCAATTGGTTTCTTCTTTCATTGATGACGCCAAAGCGGGGCATGAAAGTCCTGATTTCCTTTCCTTTTTCCTGTATGCCCTGCGGAAGATGTCTGGCGATTTGTGCTACTTGTGTTTCTTCTAAAAAAGGAGTGATCTCCTGTGAAATAAATAAAACCTTCGCTTTCTTCATAATCTTCTATTAATACTATTGGACTGCAAAGGTACGGATATTAACCTAATCATTCAAGTAATGCAAGTCCCCTTAACACTTTTTGGCCCATTTTCGCGGTTTTTGAACTAATATTAAGATTGAATTTTCCATAATGAGGTGAAAATAAAAGGATTAATCTGTGCCCTGAAATTCTTGGCAGAACAAAGGATTCTACTCATATATTTACGCTCAGAGCTTGTTTCAAATTGCTGAATAAGAATTTATTGAATGGATAGTCAATACAGGAGGAATGATAATTAAAAATCGCATCGATTTTGTTTTTGAGAACTTAAACTCCCTGCAAAAGGTTCTGGATGATTTTCGTTCTGAAGGATTGAGCATCGGATTTGTTCCAACTATGGGTGCCTTGCATGATGGACATTTGTCATTGGTTAGACAGGCTGCTGCAGAAAATGATCGCGTCATCATCAGTATTTTTGTAAATCCGACTCAGTTCAATAATCCGGATGATTTGAAAAACTATCCCCGTACTTTGGAAAAAGATTTGAAGCTTCTGGAGCAGAGTTCTTGTGATCTGGTATTTGCTCCCGGTGTGGAAGTGATTTATCCTGATGGATTAAAATCCGAGAGGCCGCTTGTTGACTTGGGATATCTTGAAGAATGTATGGAAGGGAAATTCCGCCCCGGACATTTTAATGGCGTGGTTCAGGTGGTCTACAGGCTTTTCGACATCGTGAAACCTGACAGCGCGTACTTTGGGGAAAAGGATTTTCAACAGTTAGCTGTGATCAGGGAAATGACTAAGCAGCTGAAACTTCCTGTAAGAATTGAAGCTTGTCCAACGCTGCGTGAGTCGGACGGACTGGCGATGAGTTCCAGAAATTTATTGCTGACTGATGAGTACAGGAGGGAAGCCCCAATAATTTCAAGGGCGCTTTTTTATATCAGGGATAACTGGATGCAGTCATCAGTGGATGAAATTCGGCTGAAGGCGATACAGGATATTGAAAAGAATAATCTGCTGAAAGTTGAATATCTCGAAATTGTAGACAGCATGACGCTAAAACCAATTCATGATTGGCATGAAACGGAACACATCCGTTGCTGTGCTGCAGTATTTGCAGGGAAAGTACGTCTGATAGACAATGTAGGCATCGTCACAGCCCAATAAGAAAATTCCAATTTACTTTCGCTTCACTTCTACAAGCCAATCCCATGGATAAGGATCGCGAATCCACTTTGGCGGCGATTCAAGTTCAGTGTCCCAGTCGTATTCCACTTTCTCTATGCTCTCAATTTTCCATTCATCTGAATTGAAGATGGAGAAGAACTCGGGGAAACGATAATGTTTAGTCGGTGCATCCTGAATGTTCACAATTCCCTTCTGAAGATTTTTTTCGAATTTGGCATCAATGTGTTGCAGTTCGCTTTTAGGGATGTCGCCAATGCTGACATTCTCGCGATGATACCAGTCGACGAGTTTCCATGTGGAAAGCGACATGGATTCAAAGGAAGGAACAACGAACAAGGCTGTTCCGCCTTTTTTAACGCATGACATTGCATTACGAAGAATTCTGTAATTGCGCTGATTATTTCCTGATATCGCCACGTTGCAACAAATCAGAAAATCTGCTTCCGGCAAATTGACGGAATTTTGTGCCAAATCTATTTTCTGAAAACGGACATTATCAAATCCCAGATCGTTTGCTTTGTCAATGCACTTTTGTGATATGTCCACAGCAAGAATATTTTTAAATCGTGGAGACAACAGAGAAAGTGCGTTACCGATTCCGCAGCCGAAATCAATAGCGAATGCATTCTTATTCGCATGCTTGTTGAGGTATTCTTTTATGATACCTTTCTTATCGCTTTGAAATACATTGAAGATTTCACTCTCGTAAGTGGCAGCGTTGTTGTCCCAAACAATATTATCGTTCATCATATTCTGGTTTTAATAAGCCTAAATAATATAATCAATAATACTCATCAAAGCAAAATCTTCTTTGAGAATGTAAAATGATTAACAGGTAATTGTGAAATTCAATTATCTGGATTTAAAAATAGAAAGCATCTCATTTGAAAAATTTATTGAAGAGATAGATTAAAATGCTTATCACGACACTGAGAATAATCATGCTCATCAATGGAAAATAAATTTTGATGTTTTCTTTTTCAATTTTGATATCACCGGGAAGATTTCCAAACCAGCTGAATTTATTTCCGAAAAAATAAACGATCAAGCCAATCGCGATAATTACGATTCCAAGAGCAATAATCCATTTTCCTGTCTGTTCCAAATCAATTCGATTTGATGTGTTCTTTGAATTTTGAAATTACGATTTCAATTTCTTTTTCGGTAGTGAATCTTCCCAGAGAAAATCTTATGGAAGAATACGCATTTTCTTCAGTCAGTCCCATTGCCATCAACACATGCGATGGCTGAGGAATTGCAGAAGTGCAGGCGCTCCCGGTCGCCAATGCGATTTCCGGCATCTTCTTCAGCAGTCCGCTCGCTTTAATATTGTGAAAACAAAGGTTGCTTGTATTTGGCAATCGCTGTTTTACATCACCGTTGATGCTGATATTCCCTGATTCCATGATTTCCTTTTCCAGTTTATCGCGCAGAGCGGAAATCCGGACCGCATCATCTTTCATTTCCTTAGCTGCAATCTCGCAAGCTGCTCCCAGCCCGACTATCCCAGGCACATTAAGTGTACCGCTTCTCAAATCTTTTTCATGGCCTCCTCCGTGAATTTGTGCGTTGATGCTTACTCTTGGACCTTTGCGTCGAACGAAAAGTGCTGCGACGCCTTTGGGGCCGTACATCTTATGTGCAGACATGCATAGCAAGTCAATCCCCAATTCATTCACATTCACCGGAATTTTGCCGCATGCCTGTGTGGTATCACTCATCAGGATTGAATTTTTATTATGCACAACCTCCGAAATTTTTTTCATGTCCTGAATAACACCGGTTTCATTGTTAGCCATGATTACACTCACAAGAATGGTGTCAGGCCGGATCATGTTTTCCAATTCTTCAATGTCAATCAATCCTGCTTCATTTACACTAAGCATGCTGATTTCCGCTCCTTGCTTTTCAAGATATTTGCAGGTATCCAGCACCGCTTTGTGTTCCGAAGCAGTTATGATAATGTGTTTTCCTTTTCGGTGATACAAATCATACACTCCTTTGATCGCAAGATTGATCGACTCAGTGGATCCGGAGGTGAAAATGATTTCCGAAGAATCTGCCGAGATCAGTGCAGCAATTTTTTCCCTTGATTGCTCGACAGCATCTTTCGCTATCCAACCAAATGAATGAGTGCTGCTAGCCGCATTGCCGAATTTGTCTGTGAGATAAGGCAACATCGCCTTCAAGACACGATCATCAATTTTTGTAGTGGCGTTATTATCCAAATAAATAGGTTGCATGAGCAAGGGCTAAGTTTTATATTTTCCTTAAAAATCGGGATTATTTTAAATACTGCCTGATTTGCCCTTTCTTTTTGGTGGAACTGTATGCACCCGGTTTCTTGAAGGAAACAATTAACTAATGTATTATTTACAGACTGATCACATTAAGCTATTCTTTTACCCGTATTTTTACCACATTAACGGAAAGAATGCTGAAAGTTCTTATAATTTTGATTAATTTTGAAGGTTTAACCACATAAATGCAACTAAGCCCGGATGCTTAAATCATTGCGCTTTTTTGGGTTGGGAAGATGTTTTGTACCATTCTTCCTGCTTGTGCTTAGCTGCCTGAGATTCAGTGCATCTGCACAGAACGTGAATGTCGCAGGGGCATTGGTAGGAAATGGAACTTACCCTACACTTCAATCAGCTTTCACTGCCATCAACGGAGGCGCACAGACTGCTACAAACATCATTGTCACAATTGTAAACAACACTACAGAAACCGGTACTGCTGTTCTAAATCAAAGTGCGGGGGTATGGACCACGCTAAGCATCGGGCCTTCCGGAGCAATCACTGTCAATGGGAATATCGCCGGACCGCTAATTGATCTTAACGGAGCAGACAATGTTTCCATCAACGGATTGAACAGCGGCGGGAACTCACTTACAATTGTCAACACTTCCACAAGCAATCTCGCGTCAACAATACGATTGATCAATGATGCCCGAAGCAATCTGATTGCCAACTGCACCATCCAGGGTTCATCTACTGGTACTTTCAGCACATCCACTGATGGTGCGGTAATTTTGTTCAGCACAGTGGCTGCAGGAACCGGAAACGACAACAATACAGTAAGTGCGAATGACATTGGTCCTGCAGGCAGCAATCTTCCTCACCAATGCATTAAGAGCTCAGGAACTGCGACGAGGGAGAATAAAAACAATATCATCAGCAATAATCTCATCCACGATTATTTTTCTCCCGGTACCAGCACTTCAAACAGCAAGGGAATTTATTGCGGACCGAATACTAGCGGATGGACAATTACCGGTAACCGCATTTATCAGACTGCCACCCGCGTATGGGCAGCAGGAGGCAGTGGTACCCTGGAAAATATTTATTCATGTATCGATGTGCAGTCAGGTTCTGGCTACACAATCAACAACAACATCCTTGGATTCGGTAATTCTGCAGGAACAGGATACACTATACTTACTAATCCAGGCGCATCAAATTATGCCAGTATGATTCACGCAATTACGCTGAATCAAACCACCGCTGTGAACTCTACGGTGAACAGCAACGTCATTGGAGGATTCGACATTACCTCCAGCCGATCCAAAACCACTGCGGGCGAAAATATATTTCTTGGCATCTACATTGTGGCCGGACCGGCATCCGTGAACACCAACACAATAGGAAGCGCAACAATTGCTAATTCCATTCTAATCAGGTCGACATCACTGACTACAACGGGAGCTTTGCCGGTACCCGCTGTTGCCATTTATAACAGAGGAGCCGGATCAAATACGATTAACTCAAACTCTGTAGGTGGAATTCGGCTTTCATTTGGGAGCCCGGGCATAAGCGGCGGCGACAGGATTTCTCTCATCGGTATATTGAATGAAGGCAGCGGAGCCATCAACATCACCGGAAACAATATCGGAAATTCCGGTGCGGCGAATATCAGCAGTTCACACCGACAGGGCAATGTGGTGGGAATAATGAACAGTAATTCCACAGCGCTTGTGAGAATACAGGGCAATACAATCCAGAATCTTAACCACTCCGAAGCGAATTCCGGAATCAACGAATTTTCTTCAGTTGTTGGAATTGTAGACAAGCCATTGTCCGGCACGGTTGGGACACAGATACAAGCCAATGTAATTTTTAATCTATCGAATACATACGGCGGAGGAGGGTTTATTTTGCACGTACGTGGAATCTTTGAGCAGCCGCTTTCTGGCGGAACTATCAGCCTGGAACGTAACAGAGTTCATACACTCACAGTAACATCAAGTGTAACTGGGTCTTCAGCAATCGGAATACAGGTGACTAATACCGCTCCCGGAACACCGACGATCAACATGTTCAATAACATGATCAGCATTGGTAATACCCAAGGCACCAATCTGAGTATTGCGGGAGTACGACAGGATGGTGCATATGTACTTTCCTATCATAATTCAATTCGAATTATGGGAACATCAGGCGGAGGATCAGACAGTTCATTCGCATATCTGTACAACACATCCGGAAATCTTTTCAGGTCCAGAAACAATATCTATTATAATGAAAGAACAGGTGGAACCGGTTTGCATCTTGCCATTCGTACAGTAAATGCTCCTTTCAGTTATCAGGCATCCAATAATCTGTTTTATACCGTCGCTGCTCCACTGGCCATGTGGACCAATATCAGCTGCGCGACACTAGCCAACTGGTCTGCGTTTTCTGCACAGGATCCTGCTCCGGCTTCCAAGCAAAGTGCCATGGTATTTGCATCTGCAACTGATTTGCATACTACGGATTTGGTTGTGCGTAATGCCGGACTTTCTCCGCTTTCACCTGTAGTGACTCTGGATATTGACAATACTACCAGACCAAGTTGTGTAGACATTGGCTGCGATGAATTTGACGTAGCCACAATTGTTGGCAATACATGGACCTGGCTTGGATCCCAATCTAATCTATGGTGCAACAGCTGCAATTGGGACAGGGAGACAGTGCCTGTAGCGACAAGTGATGTACTCATTCTTGATAACAGGCCGAGATATCCGCTTCTTCAGGCCGGAGTAGGTTGCGGCAATGTGACTGTGAATCATTTTACTGTTCAACAAAACGCAAGTTCCGCTTTGAGTGGGCAAATGGATGTAGGCACATACACCCTCACAATCAATGGTAATGCAACTATTGCCGGAACTTGTCTTTGTACCGGTGCAACAGCTCTCAGCGGAATTACTTCCGGGCTGATTGACATTGCAAGTACTACACAGGTGCAGATTGTCGATATCAGAAACAGCAACGGAGTTTTCCCGGGAACAATTTGCAAATTGAGAATCAATAAAACTGCCCCGACGGCTGTACCGTCTACAGTACATGAAGCACATCTCAGAGGCAATCTCATTATACTTTACAATTTTGACATAGCCAACGGTGTATTGCTTTCCAAAACCGGCGCAACTTATGATGCAGATGAAAATACCGCGGTGAATTACAAGACCATAACAATTGTTTCCGATGAACCGGGAGCGGTGACTCGGCAGTCAATTCCTGCACAGGAGACAAGGAATGGCTTCTTCCAGGGTCGCCTGAACAGAAGAATAAAAAACACAGGAGCAGGTAATGAATATTTATTCCCACTAGGATACAGAAGCAGCGGAGGAACAGGAGTGTTGGCAGATTATTTTTATACTCCAGCGATGATGAAGAACAATAGCATCACGAACAACCAATACATGGTGGGTACATATTTAAATAATAACTCCAATGGGACTGTAGACGGAGTGAACATAGGGTTCACAGGACACGGTTGCATGAATGCTTTTGAGATAGATGATATCGGTGGACCAACCGCAGTGACATGCAACAACAAAGAGATTGATATTGTCAGCACTTTCTACTGGGATTTCCAGGAGAATACCGGTGCGGCTGCAAACGGTGATCCGGTAATATCAGCAGGAGCTTTGGGTGCGATTAATTACGACTTGCAGATTGCCGGCGATGTCTTCAATCTTCAAAATCTTGACGGACTCACCGGCTCTGAGCTGAGAGTCATCAGGAGGCCAAGCGTAGTCATTCCCGGAAATGCCGGACAGGGACCATTTGTTTCATCCGCAGGAACACACAGCGGAATCGACATTAGCGCCAATACCGGTATAGCGATGTATTCAATCAATGCTGCAAGTTTGCAAGGTGCCAGAAGAAACGGTCTGACAACACCGGGAGGAATGGCTTCTGCAGGGAATGGACCTTCACCGCTACCGGTGGAGCTGATTCATTTCTCTGCTGCTAAATCAGGAAAGGAACAGGTCGTTTGTGAATGGACCACAGCAGGTGAAATCAATAACGACAGATTTGAAGTCGAGGCTGCACGAGAAAAAGACGGATTAATTGTTTTCGAAAAAATCGGTGTGATAGCCGGAGCAGGAACGATTTCTGAAAACAGAGATTATTCATTTACAGATAACAGTCCATTGTCGGGCCGAAATTATTACAGACTGAAACAAATTGATTTCGACGGCAGCTCACGGTATTCACAAACTGTGATTGTGTATTTCAGCAAGAACAAGAATTTCGGATTGACAGGAGTCTATCCGAACCCATTCAGCACACAGGCGACAGTTTCAATATACTCGGCTTTCGAAACGCGCATGCAGATCAGCCTGGAAAACTCTCTCGGACAGATACTCTTTTCAGATGAGCAGATAGTTCAAAATGGTGAGCAATCTTTGCAGATATATTTTCCTCAAGACTTATCTGCCGGAGTTTATTTCATGAGATTGATGCATGAGGACGAATCTCAGGTGATCAGAATGATCAAACAGTGATCCGCTTTTAAATAATTCCTATACTTGTTTTCATTCTTCTCGCATGATTGCAGAGTTCCATCATTCAGGACATACTTTCAGGGCAGATCTTTCTAAGCCTATTGATATTTCCATGCCACTCAGAGCGGGAGAAAAAAATGTCAATGCCTTTTACCTTCCATCTGTGATCATTGAGCCTTTTAAGTCAGGTGATTTTGTTGGGAGCGTAGAAAAGGGCGGCCCTTGCAATGTCAATGTTTTGCAGATGAACATACACGGCAACGGAACACATACTGAATGTGTTGGTCACATCAGCAAGGAGAAATATAATATACATGATTGCCTGAAAGAGTTTTTTTTCATTGCTGAACTTATCAGCATTCAGCCCAGGAGCATATTCAATGATTTGATCATCATGCCTGAGCAGATCAGCCACGCGCTTGGTGAAGCAAAACCCGAAGCCCTTATCATACGAACCCGGCCGAATCCGGAACATAAGCTGGAAAAAAATTACTCAGGAACGAATCCGCCGTATCTTCATCATGAGGCATCAAAAATGATAAGAGAAAAGGGAGTCAAACATCTCCTCATAGATTTACCGTCCGTTGATAAGGAAGAGGATGGAGGCAAGCTACTTTCACATCATGAGTTCTGGAACTATCCGCTTAGTCCCCGTCTGGATGCAACTATCACGGAACTGATTTATGCCAACGATTCAATACATGACGCTAAGTATTTACTCAACTTGCAGATTTGCAGTTTGATAAATGATGCCAGTCCAAGTAAGCCATTGCTTTTCAAATTAATATAACTCGTTTGATATCCAGTGATTTTTATATATCAGATTATCAGTGATTTGCGTTGATTGATCAATTCGCAATCAAGTTAAATTAATTTAGGATGTGAATACTTAAGTCTTATTGATGTGAAAAACAAGGTGTTCTGAAATTAACATTTTGAGGATTATTTCTAGTAAGTACCTATCCTTCTTAGATTAAAAGTTTGCCTCTTAATTCTATAGATGTTTTTGTTAAATTTTTTTTAAAAATTTCTTTATAGAAATATTGTTTCTGATAAATTTGCACCCATTCGAAAATCTGACATTGCGGTGACCTAGCTCCCCGCATAATCAGAATTGCTGTGAGTCGCTTATAATGAGCGTGTTAATAAAATAAAAATGAACAAATCGTACTATCTGAGGTCACTCGCCTTTTTGTTTCCGTTCATTCTGTCCGCTTTTGTATCCTTGAATGTTTTCGCCCAGGACGGAGAAGCCCTTTACAAAGCCAATTGTACCGCATGCCACGCCATCAATGACAAATTGATCGGACCTGCTCTCAAGGACATGCACAAGCGTCACTCTGAGGATTGGCTGATTAAATGGATCCGTAATTCACAGGCAATGGTGAAGGCCGGTGATCCAGTAGCAGTAAAGCTCTTCAACGAATACAACAAAGTGGCCATGCCTGCCAATAATTTCAGCGATGATGAAATTAAAGCGGTAATAGCATATGTAAAAGCGGAATCCGAAAAACCTGAAGCAGCGCCTGCGGCAGGAGGAGCTCCTGGCGCGGGACCAGTTTCACAAGAAAAAGCCCCTGTCGGCTGGTATCTTGTGATTGCCCTGAGTGTTCTTTTGCTACTCAGTTCAGTGCTTGGAAAAGTTAAAGCCACCCTGGAGAAAACCCTTCGTCAGAAGGAGGGTTTGCCTGAGCCTCCTCCAATGACTTCATGGCAGAAGACTCTTCACTGGGCCAGGAATAACAAAAAACTTATTGCGGTTCTCCTTGTCACATTCACACTTTGGGGTTCTGTAAAAGGATGGTATGCTCTGCAGTCAATAGGAATTTCACAAGGTTACACTCCTGACCAGCCAATCGCTTACAGCCACCAGCTTCATGCAGGTGAATTGCAGATCCAGTGTGTGTATTGCCACTCTGGTGCAGAGAAAGGAAAAGTTGCCGGTATACCTTCTGCTAATGTTTGTATGAACTGTCATAAGTATGTTCGTCAGGGTCCAACCACAGGCAAGGAAGAGATTGCGAAAATCTATGCTGCGCTTGATTATGATCCTTCCACCGGTGTTTATGGTCCGAATCCAAAGCCAATTCAATGGGTAAGAGTTCACAACCTGCCTGATCTTGCATATTTCAATCATGCCCAGCACGTAACTGTTGGTAAAATTGATTGCCAGACCTGCCATGGTCCTGTTCAGGATTCAATGACAGTGGCCGGACAGTATTCACCGCTGACAATGGCATGGTGTATTGATTGTCACAGAAAAACAGAAGTGAAGATGGAAGGCAATGCTTATTACGCAGACTATCATAAGGCATTGGTTGAGAAGCACGGCCATGATTACAAGATCACTGTAAACACAATCGGCGGCCTTGAGTGTTCACGCTGCCACTATTAATCAGATTTTATTTCCTGCCGGACAAGAAGTTTGAAGGGCAGAGCAGGAACAACATAAAAAAGTAAACTATCCAAAAGCAATGAGCAACAGATATTGGAAAGGTGTAGAAGAGTTAAGCAATGATGCTGAATTCGTCCGCTTGAAAAACAATGAATTTTTTGAGCCGCTTCCGATTGATGAGGTAGTGTCCAACAAAGCAAGCGAAAGCACGCTTACACCACGTCGTGACTTCTTAAAGTTTCTCGGTTTCAGTGTAGCTGCAGCATCTCTTGCATCCTGCGAGGCCCCCGTTACAAAATCGATTCCCTATCTCATCAAGCCGGAAGAAATCACTCCGGGAATTGCCAACTGGTACGCATCAAGCTATTTCGACGGCTATGATTACTGCAGTGTTTTGGTAAAGACAAGAGAAGGAAGACCGATCAAGATTGAAGGAAACAGCCTGAGCAGTGTTACCAAAGGCGGAGTAAATGCCCGGGTGCAGGCATCTGTACTTTCATTATATGATAACCACCGTCTGAAAGGTCCTTCCATCAATGGCGGACAGGTAAGCTGGGAGCAGATTGATAAAGAAGTAAGTGAAAAACTGAATGCCATTGTTTCATTGGGAGGTAAGATCAGAATTCTGAGTTCGACAGTCATCAGCCCTTCCACTCTGAAGCTCATTTCTGAATTCAGCGCGAAGTATCCTAATACCAAGCACGTCATGTACGATGCGGTTTCTGTCGCCGGTATTCGCCAGGCAAATCAGGAGAGCTTCGGACAAAATGTGTTGCCTACTTATAATTTTGACAAGGCAGATGTAATCGTAAGCATCGGCGCGGATTTCCTTGTTAACTGGATTTCACCGCTGGAACATTCTAAGCAGTATGCACAGACAAGAAAACTGAACAACGGCAAGAAGAACATGTCTCGCCACATTCAGTTTGAATCGTCGCTTTCCGTTACAGGAAGTAATGCCGACCAGCGTCTTGCCGTGAAGCCCAGCCATCAGGCTGCAGTTGCTGCTAACCTTTACAATGCAGTGGCTTCACTTGCCGGTGCAGCTCCGATTCAGGCGCCTGCGACTGAGCTTCAAAAAGAAATTCAGGCTGTAGCGAAAGAACTCTGGCAGAGCAAAGGCAAATCGCTTGTTGTTTGCGGAGTGAATCATTCAGCTGTTCAAAATGTAATCAACTCCATCAACAGTCTTCTGGGAAGCTACGGAAACACAATTGATCTTGATAATCCTTGCAAACTGCGTCAGGGAAGCGATGCAGATCTGGCGACACTGCGTGAGGAGATGAATAAAGGTGAGGTTTCCGCACTGCTGGTTTACAACTGCAATCCGGTTTACACTCTTGCAGATGGCGACAAGTTCATGAACCAGCTTCAAAAAATGGAGCTGAGCCTATCTTTCAGCGAGCGTGAAGATGAAACTTCAAGAGCATGTAAATATTCCTGCCCTGATCATCATTCCCTTGAATCCTGGGCGGATGCTGAGCCAAGAGCCGGATCATTTTCCCTCGGTCAGCCTACCATTGCTCCTCTGTTCAGCACAAGGCAAATGCAGGACAGTCTCCTTAAATGGACAGGCAGTTCACAAACATATTACGACTATCTTGTTTCGTACTGGAATTCAAACATTCTGAACAAAGCAGGTAAAAGCTGGAATAATGTTCTTCAGGACGGAGTTCTTGAGCTTGCTCCAAATACAGCAAAACAATACTCATCCAATGCCAACCTTGGCGCAGCTGCATCTATGCTGGGCTCTTTGACTGGAAGCGGTTTTGAAATTATGGTCTATGAAAAAACCGGAATGGGTAGCGGTGTCATGGCCAACAACCCATGGTTACAGGAACTTCCTGATCCGATTTCGAAAATCACATGGGATAATTACCTGGCAGTATCTCCGAAAGATGCCCGTGAAAAAGGCTGGAGACAAGGCAATGTTGTCAGCGTAACTGCAGGCAGTGTGAAGATGGATCTTCCGGTCGTGATTCAGCCCGGACAGGCATTCGGTTCTGCATCAGTCGCCCTTGGCTATGGCAGAAGCGCAGCAGGTAAAGTAGCTGATAAGGTAGGAGTGAATGTGTATCCATTGATGAATTCCCGCGATGGATTCATCATGAATTATATTTCAGGAGTAGACATCCAGAAATCTCCAGCAGATGATCACGAATTTGCGGCAACGCAGACTCACCACACTTTGATGGGAAGAGCAATCGTGAAGGAAACCACTCTTCAGGAGTGGCAGAAGAATCCAAATTCCGGCAATAAGCAGCTTACATACAAGAAAAAGATTGGTACGCACGAAGAACTTGATGTGAAGCCATCTGAACTAGAGCTTTGGGACAGACACGAGGACAGGGGAGATCTCAGCAATCACCACTGGGGAATGGGTATTGACCTTAACTCCTGTATCGGATGTGGTTCATGTGTGATTGCATGTACTGCTGAGAACAATGTACCTGTTGTGGGTAAGGATGAAGTGAGAAGAAGCCGCGAAATGCACTGGATGCGAATCGACCGTTATTACAGCAGCGATTTTGATCCTAAGCCGGGTGAGGAGAAAGACATCAAGAAGATGGAAGATCCGTCTGACATGCCTAAGGTGGTCTTCCAGCCTATGCTTTGCCAACATTGCAACAATGCACCTTGTGAGACAGTGTGTCCGGTTATTGCAACAAGCCACAGCTCTGAAGGTCTTAATCAAATGACTTATAACCGTTGCGTTGGTACAAGGTACTGCGCGAATAACTGTCCGTATAAAGTAAGAAGATTTAACTGGTTCCAGTATTCTGACAATACACAGTTCGATTACAACATGAACAATGATCTGGGCAAGATGGTGCTGAATCCTGATGTGGTTGTTCGTTCACGCGGTGTAATGGAAAAGTGTTCAATGTGCGTTCAGAGAATCCAGGAAGGAAAGTTAGAAGCGAAAAAAGCCGGCAGGAAGATTAAAGACGGAGAAGTAAACACAGCTTGCGCTCAGTCATGCCCGACCAACGCGATTGTATTCGGTGATTTCAAAAATCCTGACAGCGAAGTGAAAAAGTTGTGGAAGCCGGAAGAAAGAAGCTACCACGTACTTGAAGAGCTGAACGTAAAGCCAAACGTCTATTACCTGACAAAGGTGCGTAACTCAGGCAACGGAAATCAGGCATAATTAAGAATAAAAAAATACAGCATACAGTTTAGATAAACATGAGCGGTAATCACGAAGCGGCAGTCCGGGACCCATTAATACTCGGCAACAAGACCTACCATCAGATGACGGAAGATATCTGCCGTCCGATTGAAGGCAAGGCAAATAAGTACTGGTGGATCTCTTTTGTAATTTCCGCCACCGCGATGGTATGGGGGCTCATATGCCTTGCTTATACTATTGGTGTGGGAATCGGAACATGGGGTGCCAATAAAACTGTCGGCTGGGCCTGGGATATCACCAACTTCGTTTGGTGGATCGGTATTGGTCACGCTGGAACACTGATCTCTGCGATCCTTCTTCTTTTCCGCCAGCGCTGGAGAATGTCTATCAACCGTTCCGCGGAAGCGATGACGATTTTTGCTGTAATCTGCGCTGGTCTATTTCCGCTTTTCCACACAGGCCGTCCATGGCTTGACTACTGGATGCTTCCAATTGCTAACCAGTTTGGTTCACTCTGGGTAAATTTCAATTCACCGCTTCTTTGGGACGTATTCGCGATCTCGACATACTTCACTGTATCCCTTGTATTCTGGTATCTCGGATTGCTTCCGGACCTTGCAACCGTTAGAGATCGTTGCGTAACGCCAACAAAGAAATTTATATACGGTTTGCTTTCATTTGGCTGGAAGGGTACAGCTCGCGACTGGCACCGATTTGAAGAAGTGTCACTTGTTCTCGCAGGTTTGTCGACACCGCTCGTACTTTCTGTACACACCATCGTATCATTCGACTTCGCCACTTCCATTATTCCGGGTTGGCACACCACGATTTTCCCGCCATACTTCGTAGCCGGTGCGATTTTTTCTGGATTCGCAATGGTGCTCACGCTGATGCTTATCGCGAGAAAAGTTCTTTCTCTTGAAAGCTACATCACTATACAGCACGTTGAGCTGATGAATAAAATTATCATCCTGACCGGATCCATTGTGGGTGTGGCTTATATCACTGAGTTCTTTATCGCATGGTATTCAGGAGTAGAGTATGAACAATACGCATTCATGAACAGAGCATTTGGACCATACTGGTGGGCATACTGGAGCATGATGACCTGTAACGTGATCACACCTCAGCTGTTTTGGTTCAAGAAAATCAGAACAAGCGTGATGGCAACATTCATCATATCCATATTCGTGAACATAGGAATGTGGTTTGAGAGATTTGTAATCATCGTAACTTCCATCCACAGGGACTATGTGCCTTCTAGCTGGACCATGTATTCACCGACTTACATTGAAGTCGGAATATTCGTAGGAACTATCGGATTGTTCTTTACACTCTTCCTGATATTTGCCAGAGTATTCCCTGTGATCGCCCTGGCTGAGCTGAAGTCAATTCTTAAAAAGACAGGAAATCAATACAAGAAAGGAGATCAGAATCATGGCTAAAAGAATTTACGGCATTTTCGACGACGAAGAAATCCTGATGAACGCTATTCCTTCCCTGAAGGAAAAAGGTGTTGTGTGCAAGGATGTGCAAAGTCCTTTCCCCATTCACGGAATCGAAAAGCTTTTGAATGTTCCCAGGACCAGAATTTCAACAGTAGCTTTCCTTTTCGGAATAACAGGCACATCGCTGGCGCTTCTGATGACCTGGTACATGATGATCGCTGACTGGCCGGTCAACATCGGAGGAAAACCCAATTTTGCATTCTATTTGAACATACCGGCATTTATTCCGGTAACATTTGAAATGACTGTGTTCTGCGCCGCTCACGGAATGGCACTGACCTTTCTGCTCAGGAGCAAGCTGCTGCCCGGTGTGACTGCTCCAATGCCACATCCGAGAATCACTGATGATAAGTTCGTATTACACGTAGATGTGAAAGACGAATCCAAGATGAATGAAGTGGTATCCCTGATCAGGAATTCCGGCGCGAGTGATGTATTAATGAAATCCATGCAATTTGCCTGATTAATAAAATGAGAAAGATATATACATACTTCCTCCCTGTGTTGGCGGTTTCGCTCATGGCATCCTGCGCATACGAGGACAAGAAGACTCCCGGTTACGAATACATGCCAAACATGTACCGCTCTCCTTCTTATGAGACTTATGAGGCAAATCCTAATTTCCAGGACAGCACTTCTGCGCGTCCATCGGTGAAAGGAACCATTGCCAGAGGAAACTCGGTTCACAGTGACTTGGACATGATGCCTTATCCATACCCGAACACCACTGAAGGATATGAAAAGGCGGGTGCGGAATTGAAAAATCCTGTGCCTCTTGATGAATTTGCAATGTCAGAAGGTAAAAGACTTTATGACAACTATTGCCTTGTTTGTCACGGCAGCACCGGAATGGGGGATGGACCTGTAGTTCAAAGGAACGGTCCTAAGCCACCTGCATATAATTCAGAACAGCTGAGGAATCTGCCTGTCGGAAAAATGTATCATGCCATCCATTGGGGAAAAAATATGATGGGCTCCCATGCTTCACAGCTAACTCCGACAGAACGCTGGAAAATCATTCATTACATTCAGACCATGCAGAAGCCTGCAATGGCTGACAATACTGCTGCTGCAGAAAAGAAATAATAATTAAAATTCCATTATTCATACACAATATGATGGACAGGAAATACGAGCTAACTCAGAATAATAAGGTGATTCCATTGATCATGATGGCTGTCGGTGTGGTAGCAATTGTGATGGGATTCATGACAGATCACTACAGAGCATGGGCGACGCTCCTGCACAACAATTTTTACTTCACAGCAATCGCATTGTGCGGAACATTTTTTGTCGCAGTGCAATACGTTGCTCAGGCAGGTTGGGCAACCGGAATTAAAAGAGTGCCAGAGGCAATGGGTGCTTATCTGAAATATGGAATGGCCTTCATGCTGGTCATATTCATCTTTGGTCACCACGATCTATATCACTGGACTCATAAAGAACTTTACGATCCCAGCAGTGATAAATACGATCCGATTCTGGACGGAAAGAAAGGATTTCTGAACGTTCCTTTCTATGTAATCAGATTGATTGCTTATGCTGCAATATGGGTTGGATTTACATACCTGCTGCGTAAGCAGTCTTTACTTGAAGACCAGAACGGCGGTCTTGAGCCATACAATAAAAGCGTAGTGCTCGGCGCGGTTTTCATTGTGCTGTTCGGTGTTACTTCTTCAACTTCCGCATGGGATTTCCTGATGAGCATTGACTCTCACTGGTTCTCCACTCTGTTTGGCTGGTACACTTTTGCGGGATTGTTTGTGAGCGGACTGGCTATGATGGCATTGTTCATCCTTGTACTCAGGAAAAAAGGTTATATGCCGCATGTGAATGAGAACCACCTTCATGATGTAGGTAAATTCATGTTCGCGTTTTCTGTATTCTGGACTTACCTGTGGTTCTCTCAGTTCATGCTGATCTGGTATGCCCACCTTCCTGAGGAAGTTGTGTATTACCAGGTAAGATGGGAGTACTTTAAAAACCTTTGGGTGGCGAATCTTCTGATAAACTTCATTGCACCATTCCTCGTCCTCATGACACGTGACGCAAAACGTCAGAGTGCAATTCTGTGGGTTGCCGGAATCATCATTCTTGCAGGCCACTGGCTTGATGTGTATCTGATGGTAACTCCGGGAGTACTCGGCAAAGACTGGCAGCTTGGCTTCATAGAAGTGGGTACGATGGTCGGTTTCCTCGGATTGTTCCTAAGAACGACATTCGTTGAGTTGAGCAAAGCGCCAATTGTGCCTCAGAATCACCCGATGTTGCAGGAAAGTTTGCATCATCATATTTAAAATATTATTGAATACAAAAGGAATAGAAATTCATGATTAAGCTACTGACCCTTTTAGTAATAGTATTCGCATTGATCACCATCTGGCGGATAATTCGTGTGCTTGAGCTGGTTCGTGACCTGCGCGGAGAAGAAGAAGAAGAAATCACCGATAAGGATAACAAATTGAACGGCTTGCTATCCATGATCTTCCTTTTCGTGGGCTTTGCCGGAATGATCTACTTCACCATAGATGCGAAAAAATATCTTCTTCCGGTTGCGGCATCAAAACATGGCGTGCTGACTGATGAGTACCTCAATCTGAATTTTATTCTCATCATCATTGTATTCTTCATTACCCAGACTCTATTGTTTTACTATGCCTGGAAATACAGTTATAAGAAGAATGTAAAGGCGTTTTTCTGGCCGGACAATCATAAACTTGAGTTTATTTGGACAGTTGTTCCAGCAGTTGTATTGATGGGACTCATCGTTTACGGTTTGAAACTCTGGATTAATATTACTGCTCCTGCTCCTCAGGAAGCTATGGTGATAGAGGTGTACGGTAAGCAGTTTGACTGGACCGCCCGTTATTCTGGATCTGATAATAAGTTGGGACATTCAAACTTCCGCCTCATTACGGATGATAATATTCTTGGCGTGGATGTGAATGACTCAGCAGCGGCTGATGATAAGATTGCACGTGAGTTATATCTTCCTGTCGGAGGTAAGATCGTGTTCAAGTTTCATTCCCGTGATGTGATTCACAGTGCATACTTCCCGCACCTCCGCGCTCAGATGAATACCGTACCGGGTATGACCACGGAGTTTTTCCTTGAGCCAACTATCACTACAGACAGCATGAGGCTGATCACCGGAAATCCAAAATTCGATTACATCCTGCTTTGCAACAAGATTTGCGGAGTTGCGCATTATAATATGAAAATGAAAGTGGTTGTGACCACTCCTGAAGATTTCAAGAAATGGTACAAAGAGCAAAAGTATGTATTTGCAAAACCTGAAGCAGCATCCGCAACTTCGGATACATTGCAAACTGCCCTGCTTCCTGAAAGTTCAGCTACTCTGGTAGCAGCCAAATAACAGAATAAAGAGTTATAAATTAAATGTCGAATCCCTTTTGGGGATAGAAAATAAAAGCCAAAATAATGTCAAATCATTCACACGATCATGCAGTTGATGCCCACGGAGGCCACGACCACCATGATCATGAGCATCACGACACATTCTGGACGAAATATATTTTCAGTCAGGATCACAAGATGATTTCAAAGCAGTTCCTCGTAACTGCAATTGCAATGGCGCTTGTTGCCATGTTCATGTCGCTCATATTCCGTCTTCAGCTTGGTTGGCCGGATCAGAAGTTCCCATTCCTGGAAAGCATCATCGGCGACTGGGGAAAAGACGGACGACTTGATCCGAACTTCTATCTCGCTCTTGTGACAATCCACGGTACCATCATGGTGTTCTTCGTACTCACCGGTGGTTTATCAGGAACATTCAGTAACCTGCTCATTCCATTGCAGGTGGGAGCCAGAGATATGGCCAGCGGATTTCTCAATATGCTGTCATACTGGTTCTTCTTCCTTTCCTGCGCTGTAATGACAGCTTCTTTATTCGTTCAGGCAGGTCCGGCTTCTGCGGGATGGACAATCTATCCGCCTTTAAGTGCCTTACCCCAGGCTATACCCGGCTCGGGGGCAGGTATGACCTTATGGCTCGTGAGCATGGTATTCTTCATAGCCAGCGCACTTCTTGGCGGTATCAACTACGTGGTAACAATCATCAACCTGAGAACAAAAGGAATGAGTATGACCAGACTGCCTCTTACAATCTGGGCATTCTTTATTACTGCAATCCTTGGTATTCTTTCATTCCCTGTGTTGTTTGCAGCGGCACTTCTCCTGTTGTTTGACCGCAGCTTCGGCACCAGTTTCTTCCTGTCGGATATTTTCATCAATGGAGCGCCACTGGATTATGTAGGAGGTAGCCCGATTCTCTTCCAGCACCTATTCTGGTTCCTCGGCCACCCTGAAGTATATATTGTACTGCTTCCGGCCCTTGGACTAGCTTCTGAAATCATTGCAACACAATCACGTAAACCGATTTTCGGATACAAAGCGATGATTGGTTCCATGCTGGTGATCGCCTTCCTCTCATTCATCGTATGGGGACACCACATGTTTATCACGGGTATGAATCCATTCCTTGGATCAGTGTTCGTATTCACCACACTCCTTGTGGCTATACCCTCAGCAGTCAAGGTCTTCAACTATCTCGCGACATTGTGGAAAGCAAATATTGTCCTCTCGCCGGCTATGTTGTTTGCGATTGGACTGGTTTCCTTCTTCATCTCAGGTGGTCTGACCGGTATCATCTTAGGGGACTCTGCACTTGACATACAGGTTCACGATACTTACTTCGTTGTTGCTCACTTCCATATTGTAATGGGAAGTTCAGCCATCTTCGGAATGTTCGCAGGAATTTATCACTGGTTCCCCAGGATGTATGGAAGAATGATGAATAAGCGAATGGGATATCTGCACTTCTGGATTACATTCATCAGTGTGTATGGAACATTCTTCCCGATGCACTTCGTCGGATTATCAGGTGCTCCAAGAAGATATTATGCCTATACAGCTTATGAAGGATTCGATGCAGCCATTAACATTAACGTGCTCATTTCAATTTTCGCTATCGTAGGTGGTTTAGCACAGCTGATCTTCGTTGCAAACTTCTTCTATTCAATGTACCGCGGAAGGAAAGCCAGCCAGAACCCATGGAAATCCACCACGATTGAATGGACAGCCCCTGTTGAACATCTTCATGGCAACTGGCCAGGAGCAATTCCTGAAGTCCACCGCTGGCCGTATGATTATGGAAAGCCGGGAGAGGATGATGATTTCATCCCGCAAACTGTTCCATTCTCCCAGACGAAGAAGTCTAATCTTCCGGGGGAAGAGTAATACAAAAATCTCATTTTAGATATTAAATCCCGTTGAGTTTTCAGCGGGATTTTTTTTTAAGATTACGTGCTTCAGACTACGCGCTTGGCGCTTCGTCTGACAAGGTCAGATGTTTCATCGCTGCGCACTTTGTCTGTCGAAAACAAACGTTTCCTTGTTTCACACAGAATTCCTTTAAGATTGAAATGATTTGTTCTTCTGTGAATTTTGACTTTTTCATTGACGTTTATTATTAAGGTTAAGATAGACTTCTATTTTTAACCTGTCTGAAAAAGTCAGCCACTTACCAGCGTACAATTAAAAAAACCAAGCCCGAAGGGCTTGAATGTGAATTCCGTTTGGGTCACGTTTTGAATTACGGATCATGTGTTACGAATAATAATTTTATAAGAGGAGCATATGGTGAAATCAGCCTTCGCTCTTGTGGCCGGCCACAAGATTTAGCACCGCATTTGTACTATTGGAGCAGGTAAAAATCACATTAATCCCAACAATCCCATAAATCCCAGTTCAGACATCATTCTTACCCGACAAATCGCATAGCACGAACTTCCTTCAAATGTAAGTTTGAGAAATAGTGCAGCTTATATTATCGCATCAGTCTTTCATTCAGACAACGACACCCGGTTACTTCTAATATAGCGTAAAGTACGAAGGCAAAACGCTGAACAGATCAGTTGTAATTCTCCTGAAAATGAAAAACCCCCGAACTCCGGGGGCTTTTCAAACAACATGAGAAAATAAACGAACAACTATTTTATAACCTGAATTTTTCTTTGAGCCACTCCATTTGGAGTATGAATGTTCAGAATGTACACTCCTTCCGAAAGGGTACTGATGTCAATACTTTTCTTCGCTTGCGGATATTCGTTTTGTACGACGACTCTGCCGGCAAGATCAGTGATGCTGATCTTACTGACATTCATGCCTGCGGGATTGATAAAGAGCTCGGATTTTGCCGGGTTTGGATAAACTGAAATATTATTCAGCTCTGCACGGCTAATGCCTGTGGTCGATGAATAAATGCTGACACTGTCGTTTACCACATTGAAGTAGTGTTCCAGACCGTCAGCAGTGATGCCGCGTACATTCGACAAACTGAAGCGGCTCACGGCTCTTGCAGAGATATTGTCAACGATCACCACATCAAGAATACCTACAGTGCTGTCTGCTAAGGAATTTTGTTGGTTATTTCTGACTGAAACGGCGTCCACATATCCTGCTGCCCAATTGAATTTCGTGAATGTGATGATGTCGTTTCCAGGTGTTCCGAAGTTTGACGAAACAAAAGAGAAACCGGAAAGGGTAGAATCGACAAGTGCTGAACTGAAGTGGAGACGGAATGCAATTCCGTAAATCGGAGATACCGGGAATGCTGATGAGCCGAGTCCAACCTGAACCCTGAATGAATCACTTGGGCCGGCTGAATCCCGACTCGCAGACAGATATATCGAATTAATTATTCCGGAAGGAGGCAGGGAAGAAACACGCAAAGGGTGACTCAGGCCATAATTCTGAGCAATGACCAAAGTGTCCTGCGCATCTATTATTCCGTCACCGTTGCAGTCGGCATGCTTGTAGTTAACACCACTGATGAAGTCCTGTGACCATGCTGAAGCAGACTCTGCAACCCAGTTCGTAGTTGCGGCCGGCCTTACAGGTCCTGTTGCATTGAATGCCAGTCCTATTGAAAGGACATCGTACATGTTACATTGCAAATCAGAGTTTGCATCACCAGGCCATACATCAGCAGTGCAGCTGTTTACAAATAATCTGTAAGTGTACGACTGGCGACCGAAGTAAGGACAGGCATTGTCTGATACGTTCAAATGCAGGAGATAAGGAGATGAACTCACCATTGTTGTATCAGTGATGAATTCAACCAAAACTGAATCCTGCTGTCCTCCAAAACTACTGATACTCATTCCTGGAATACCGGATAAGCTGATGAAAGTCGAATCTGAAGTGTCTGCATCCGCAGAATACACCATGAAACGCAAAGTGTCTCCGGCGCATAGGTTGCTATAAAAATTATTACTGCCATTGACTCCGCTGAGTTGCGGAAGGTTGTTTGGGAAGTTGGTGATGGATACTTGCACATCTCTGGATGTTCGACCAACCATTATCCCATTACGGTATTCGGTAATTTGATAAACGATCACATCCACTTCGGTAACAACAGGTGAAACCACAAAATCTCCGGTGCTTTGGTTTAGGTAAGAAGCAGGGTTGCTGAATACTGGATTCAGGTGATCATATCCCGGATTGTAAGGGATGAAAGTGTTGATGTTGGATCTGGCTGGTGCGAGTTCCATAACTATTGAGTCGCCGTCTACATCATATATGCCGTTATTCATGGTATGTGTAGTGCCGGTGCTCAAAAAGAATATGGGATGGTTCGAAAACTGAACAGAGTTGTTGAATGGGAAGTCAAGGTTGTTCAGCTCAGCTGTAAACATTGCAGGCTGTGAAGAGGCATTCGTAAGGTTTGTTATACTGGAATTTCTGCAGCATTCCTGGCGACTGATGATCCAATCGTTGCAAGCTGAAGGTAAAGTCACCGTACCGCTATAATCCCATTTTTCCACTCCAACCAGTGATCCTCCGTTGCATGTCGTCAGCAAGGAAGGGCAAGCGGGAGTGATGATAGTAGGTGAGGAAGAGGTTGGAAATAAATTTGCAGTCAGTCCGCTGATTCCGCATGACGCGGAACTGATGTTTACCATTGCTGAAGTTGGCGCATTGATCCCGGAACAGTCTCTGTACAGAGAAAGTGTAACCTGATATGAATTCCCGCTGACCCAGGAATAGGTGATTTCTCCACCCATAATGTGGGAAGCGCGAAGTCCGCTGCAGGTTATCAGCATGATGCTGAGCATAATGAGCAGTGTGATGAAGTCTCTTTTCATGGTATTCAAGTTAATTATTTTGGGTCGATTTATTGATTTCATGTGAGGGTATAATTTCACGATACAATGATAGACGGAGAATGACTCTGATCCAAGGACAAAAAATCAGCTTTGCCGGACATATATAAATATCAAAAACCTCAAAAAAATCATAAAATATGCGAAAAGTCTTAGTTAAATTATAAATTTAATGGTTATTTGCCGGATACTTAATTACTTTGCACTGAATTCGACATTTGCTGATGAAAAACGGCAAGCTATATGAACTCCTGAAATCTTTCAGTGGGCATGATTACCTGAGGGCAGAAAAATTCCTGGCATCACCATTTTTCAATGAAGATACAAACCTTCTCAGGATGATCAGATACTTCCATGAACTGCATGATAAAAGGGAAGAGTTTCCTGCTGATAAAGAAGAGCTCTACAGGAAGATTTTTTCTGAAGAGGACAATTATGATGAGAAAATGTTCCGTTACAGACTTTCCTCCTTAAGCATGTTGCTCGAAGATTTTATATCGGTCAAGTTCCTTCAGCAAGATTCTGTTCAGTGGAATGTAATCAGGCAAAAAGCCATATTTGCCCGTTCGTGTAACAAGTCATTTGAATATGTAAGCGCTCTGATTGGTAAAGAGCTTTCAAGAGCATATAAAGATAAGGATAGTCTTCTTCAGTCTTATATGTCTAATCTGAATCTGCTCGAATTCCAGGCGAGTCGGTCTGGACGTGCTTCCGGATTGCCTTTCCGTGAAGCTCTGATCAGCCTGGATAAGTTTTATCTCAGCTCAAAACTGAAGTTGTCTGCAGAGTTTATCAATGCAGGTAATGTTCTTTCGGAAGAGAACAATGTGCTTCTGCTTGATGAGGCAAGGAAAGCTGCGGCATTCGATGAATTCAGAGAGGAGCCTTCAATAGCGGTGTATTCTGCGGTTGTTGATTTGCTTCTAAGCGTCGAAAGTACAGATGAGTTTGAAAGATTCTATTCATTATTGAAAACAAATATTCAGTTTTTTTCTCCTCACGAAAGATTGGAGCTCTACCATTACTTAAAGAATTTTTGCATTCGCATGATCAATACAGGAAGACAGGAATTTTTAAGTGTGCTGTTTTCGATTTATAAAATGAATCTCAGCGACATTAAAATTTTCCGGGACGAGTTTCTGTCTCCTTGGGAGTATAAAAACATAGTCACACTTGGTTTGCGACAAGGAGAGCATGAATGGGTACATGATTTTATTCACGGCTACCGTAAATTCATTGAGCCCAATCAACAGGAAAATGCTTATTTGTACAATCTTGGTAACTGGTATTTCCATCAGGGCCGTCACTCGGAGATGCTGAAAATATTTCAGCAGGTTGAATTCACGGATCTGTTTTATCAGCTCGATACCAGGTCGCTATTGCTAAAAACATACTACGAAACAGGCGAGGATGAGCAATTACTCTATCATGCTTCAGCCTTCAGAGTCTTTCTCTCCCGCAATAAACAGGTTTCATCTTATCAGAGAAAAGTATACAGGAATTTCATTTCCTATACGGTGAAATTGTTCAGGTCAGGTACAAGCAAGGATAAACTGATTAAGCTTTTGGATGAAGTGAGATCTGTCAGACAAATTGCTGACCTCCGATGGCTGGAAAAGAAAATCACCGAATTGCTCTGAGTAAAAGGAGAAACTTGAAATCTGACATATTCATGACTTTGAACTTTTGATTCAGGTGATTTTGAGAAGCCTTGGCAGCCAGGTGTTTGCGGGGATTAAAAATCTGGTCTGAAAAACTGCTCCATTGAAAACCGATTCTCATGATGAAAGTCATGTACTCTTTTCAGATTCGCTTTTTCTTTACGTTCATGAGACTGAGTAAAAATGTTCATGACAAATCTATGACAGTAAAACAGCCCGTTTTTGGACATTTGCACTCGGAAACACCTGACAAAGCGTTGAATTTTCTAAAAACAATTGCTTTTACGCATCACAACACTCCTGTGAAGGAGTTGCATCGTTTCTTCCTCCACGAGGAAAATCGAAAGGAAAGACTGGCCTATATTAAATTCAATTGTGAATTGAATGAGGTCATGTACCTGGCAACTTGCAACAGGATTGAATTCATATTTACAACTCATCAGAGCTGTGATGAAATTTTCCTGGCAAGATTCTTTAAAAATTTCCGTCCGGATTGGGAAGAGAAGGACATAGAATTTGCGGTTAAGCATGCCTCTGTGTATGAAGGAGAAGATGCTCTTCGGCATCTGTACCGCGTGGCATCTTCACTCGAATCACTTGTGGTGGGCGAAAGGGAAATCATAACACAAGTCAGGAAAGCCTATGATGCGTGTTATTCCGAAGGACTAACAGGCGATTTTCTGAGACTGGTAATCAAAAGCACCGTCACTGCCGCGAAGCAGGTTTATACCAATACTAAGATTGCGAACAATCCTGTTTCCGTTGTTTCACTTGCTGAGAGAAAAATCCGTGAATTGAAGCCTGATCCGAATCAGCGAATCCTCATGGTCGGTTCAGGTGAAACGAATGCAAATCTTGCCAAGTACCTCGTAAAACACGGCTTCAAACAGTTTGACATTTTTAACAGAACTCTGGAGCATGCGGAAAGCCTCGCCAGGATGATTTCTTCCGACTCTGTTTCTGCAAATGCTTATTCTCTTGATTCGCTTGCGACTTATTATAATGGATTTGATATCCTGATAACTTGCACTTCCTCAGCCGAACCTGTGATTACACCGGCCGTTTATACAAATCTGTTGAACGCAGACACATCAGAAAAACTTCTTGTGGATCTTGCCATTCCTTCGGATATACATCCTTCTGTGTTGGCCACAAATAATGTCGCAGTGATTGACATTTCAGAACTGAAAGTTCTTGCTGAGAAAAATCTGGAAGAAAGAAAATCAGAATTTGCGGCAGCCGAAGAAATCATCGATGAAAATGTTCGCGGATTCCGGCATCTTCACAGGACTCGCTCTCTTGAGCTGAAGATGAAAGAGGTTCCTGAAAAGATCCGGGAAATTAAGGACAAAGCCGTAAATGATGTATTCGCAAGAGAGATAGAAGGGCTTGATGATAAGTCCAAAGCTCTCCTGACACAAGTACTTGATTACATGGAGAAGAAATGCATCAGCGTACCCATGGTAATGGCCAAGGAAATTATTCTGGAAACTTCCGACTGATATTTTTCTGAGCATTTTTATGCATCGCGTAAATTTGCCTGCGACATTAAATTACTTTTGGAATTCCTGAATGTTTTAATTTCACTTAATGCGTAATCCTTTAATAATAGGCACACGCGGCAGCGATCTGGCCCTTTGGCAAGCCCGTCATGTTCAATCTCTGCTTGCAGAAATCGGACTTGATTCTGAATTGAAGATCATCAAGACTCAGGGAGATAAGATTCAAAACCTTTCTTTCGATAAAATGGAAGGCAAGGGTTTCTTCACAAAGGAGATCGAAGAGGCACTGATCAATGAAGAAACTGATATTGCTGTTCACTCTCACAAAGATCTTCCCACTGAACAAACCAATGGCCTGATCATCGCAGCGGTTTCATCACGTGAAGATCCTGCCGAAATACTTCTGATCAGAAAAGAATGTCTGGATCAGGGACAAAAATTCGGTCTTAAAAAAAATGCAGTGGCCGGGACTTCTTCCGCCCGAAGGAAGGCTCAGTTGCTGGCCTTCAGACCCGATCTCACAATTAAAGATCTTAGGGGCAATGTGCCAACCAGAATCAACAAGCTGATTGCAGGAGACTACGATGCCATCCTGATTGCCGCTGCCGGAATAGAGCGCCTTCAACCGGATCTCGGTCACTTGCACACCGAACGTCTGGATCCGCGAGAATTTGTTCCTGCTCCTGCACAAGGTGTGTTGGCGATTCAGGTGAGACAAAAAGATACAGACCTGATCAAGCATTTGAATAAAATCAATGTGAAGGGTAGCGCCGTCCTGACTGAAATAGAAAGAACCGTGCTGAATATGTTTCATGGTGGATGCCAGATGCCGGTAGGTGCTTACGCGGAATTTGATGATGAGAAGGAAATGTATTGCCTTCGCCTGAGTAAAGCGGAGGCATGGGATAAGATGCCTGTTTCAGTCTATGTGGAATCACGGGATCCAATGACTTTACCTGTACGTGCAGTCGAGAAAGTTCGTCATATCAAACCTTGCAGTGTCTTTATAAGCAGGAACCTGAACGATACTTCATACCTGAAGAATGTGCTGGAAGGAAATGGTTTCCATTTGGAATCCAGGGCCCTCATTGAAATGAAGGAAGTGCCAATTAAAGATTTGCCTGATGCAAAGTGGATTTTCTTCAGCAGCAAACATGCAGTGAAGTTTTTTTTCAGCCAGAACCCTGATGTGTCGAATGCCAAATTTGCCTGCATCGGAAAATCAACAGCTGAATCACTCAGGAAGCATGGTGTCAGAGCGGAATTTATCGGTAACTCTGCTGATACTCGCATGACCGGAAAAAAGTTTGCGGCCATTGCAGGAAGAGACAAAGTGCTCTTTCCTCAGGCGAAAGACAGTTTGAAAACTGTTCAGCAACAACTGGTGCAGAAAGATCAGGCAGTTGATTTGGTTGTGTATGAAACGCTGAAGAAAAATTCGGATGTTCAGCCTGATGCAGATATTCTGGTATTTACATCGCCTTCAAATGCAGATGCCTGGTTTGAAAATTATAAATTGAAAGAAGGACAACAATGCATTGCTATGGGCGATGCCACAGCAAAGGCTTTAAATTCTCACGGTGTCAGAATGATTAGCAAGACGGATTCATTTGATGAGGCCGGTCTGGCAAGAGCAGTGTTTAATGCAAGTGCAAGAGTTTAAAATTATTTATTGTCATGATTAAAAGACCGAGGAGATTAAGAGTAACAGAAACTGTCAGGAACATGATCGCAGAAACGAGGCTGAGCGAGGATATGTTCATTTATCCTTATTTCGTCAAGCCTGGAAAAAATATCCAGGAGGAGATCGAAGCAATGCCCGGCATTCATCGCTTTTCCATTGACAATTTGATAAAGGATGTTGAAAAAGGACTTAAAGCGGGAGTAAATAAGGTGTTGCTGTTTGGTGTAGGGGAAAATAAATCAGCTGATGCCAGCTCTGCCTTTCATCCACATAGTGTTGCTGCTGATTCTGTGCGTGAGTTGAAAAAGCAGTTTGGTGCCGATTTGCATGTTACGACTGATATTTGCCTTTGTGCTTACACAACACACGGTCATTGCGGGATTTTGAAGGACGATTATGTACTGAATGATCCGACTCTTGAGGTGCTCGCTCAAATGGCACTTGCGCATGCTGAGGCCGGCGCAGATATGGTTGCGCCTTCAGACATGATGGATGGTCGTGTGCTCGCCATCAGAAGTGCATTGGATTCTGAAGGTTTCGTCAATACCGCGCTGATGTCTTATGCGACAAAATTCGCTTCTGCTTATTACGGACCTTTCCGCGAAGCTGCAGGATCTGCGCCAGGTAAAGGCGACAGGAAGTCGTATCAGATGGATTTCAGAAATCCCAGGGAAGCGCTGCGTGAAGCCAGACTTGACGAAGCTGAAGGGGCTGACATTATCATGGTTAAGCCTGCACTTGCTTATCTTGACATCATCCGTTTGGTCCGAAAAAACACAACACTTCCTGTGGCATGCTATAATGTCTCAGCAGAGTATTCTATGGTCAAGGCTGCCGCGCAATCAGGTTATATTGACGAGCAGCGAATTGTCATGGAAAATATGTATGCATTTGCCAGAGCCGGAGCCGGGATCATTATCACTTACCATGCAAGGGATATAATGGAAAACAAATGGCTTTAACAGCTATGGGAAAAACAATCGTTCTCGTCAGACACGCAAAGTCTTCATGGTCAGATCCGGAGTTGAAGGACCATTGGAGACCATTGAACGAAAAGGGCTACCATGATGCTCCATTGATTGCACGCTATCTGCAGGAAAAAGATTTATCTCCTGACCTGATAGTAAGCAGCACTGCGGTAAGGGCATACAGCACGGCAATAATTTTCTCTGAAATGTTTTCCTGTCTTGCAAGCCTGATTCTTCTCAGGTCCGACTTATATGAATCTTCGGTTTCAGATTACCTGGAGGTGTGCAGGCAGCTTGACGACTCAGCAAACACGGTTTTTCTTTTCGGGCATAACCCGACGATTTCGGCCTTTTCTCATTTCCTGGCCGGAGTGCCGACAGAAGCCTTTTCAACCTGCGCTGCGGGTATTCATACATTTTCTGGAAAGTCATGGGCAAATCTCAATCCCGGTACAGCTCCGATGAGCTTTTACATCAAGCCCAAGATGCTGAAATAATGCCTGCCGAAATTGCTTTCTTCTCGGTTTGAAATAAGCATTGGCCACATCAAAGGCACTAAAAATCATTATCTTTACACCCATAAATTCCAATTTAAATTATGGAACGTCAGAATGAAGTTTTAGAAAAGGTGATCATCAAGTTTGCCGGTGACTCAGGCGACGGAATGCAGCTCACTGGAACACAATTCACCAATACCGCAGCATTGTTCGGAAACGATCTCAGTACATTTCCTGACTTCCCTGCGGAAATACGCGCCCCTCAAGGCACTCTTGCCGGAGTCTCAGGATATCAGCTGCATTTCGGCAGCGTGGAGATTTTCACACCCGGTGATCATTGCGATGTGTTGGTAGCCATGAATGCTGCTGCTCTCAAAGCCAACCTCAGGAATCTAAGAAAAGGAGGGACTATTATTGCCAATACAGACGGCTTCGATCCTAAAAATCTACGCTTGTCAGGCATTGAGGAAAAGGATAATCCACTTGAGAACGGATCACTGGATAATTACCGTGTGATCAAAATTGATATCACCAAGATGACTCGTTCGGCCCTCACTGACAGTGGCCTTGGCGTGAAAGAAATTGACCGCGCCAAGAACATGTTTGTGCTTGGTTTTCTTTACTGGATGTATAACCGTTCCATGGAACACACTGAGAAGTTCCTGACGGATAAGTTCGGCAAGAAGCCCGAAATTTTAAAAGCGAACCTGGATGTTCTTCGTGCCGGATATAATTTCGGCGATACGAGAGAAGAGTTTACTACTCGATATACCATTGGCCCCGCGAGCATAGCTCCGGGCGTTTACAGAAATATAATGGGAAATCAAGCGGTCGCACTCGGACTGATTGCAGCAGCAAAGAAATCAGGCCTGCCTTTGTTCTACGGAACTTATCCCATCACTCCTGCGTCCGACATTCTTCATGAACTTTCACGACACAAGAATTTCGGAGTGAAAACATTTCAGGCTGAAGATGAGATTGCTGCTATTTGCTCGACCATTGGTTCCAGTTTTGGCGGATCACTAGCTGTAACTGCATCATCAGGTCCGGGTATAGCATTAAAAGCTGAAGCGATTGGTCTTGCAATCATGCTTGAGCTTCCTTTGGTTATTATCAATGTGCAAAGAGGAGGTCCATCAACCGGTCTTCCAACTAAGACAGAACAAAGCGACCTCATGCAGGCGGTATACGGAAGAAACGGAGAAGCTCCTATGCCTGTATTGGCTGCAGCCACTCCTTCGGATTGTTTTCACATGGTTTACGAAGCCTGCAGAATTGCTCTGCAGTCAATGACACCAGTAATGTTTCTTTCTGACGGTTACATTGCCAACGGTGCAGAGCCTTGGGCTTTCCCTTCATCCTCTGATTTGGCTGAGATAAAGGTGAAGTTCGCCAAAGAGAAAAATGCAGGTGAAAAATTTTTGCCGTACAAGCGTGATGAAAGACTTTCAAGACCCTGGGCTGTGCCAGGAACTAAAGGACTCGAACACAGAATCGGTGGAATCGAAAAACAACATGAAACAGGAAATATCAGTTATGATCCGGCAAACCATGAATTCATGGTGCATATGCGAGAATCAAAAGTGGAAAAATTAGCAGACTACATCCCTGAAATCACACCTGAAGTTGGTAATGCAAAAGGTAAGCTTCTAATCCTTGGCTGGGGTTCAACGTTCGGCGCAATTAAGAGTGCTGTGATTCGTGCCCGCAATAAAGGTTATGATGTTTCTCACGCTCACCTGCGTTACATTAAGCCTTTTCCGAAAAACCTGGGAGAGCTTTTGTACGCATTCGATCAGGTGATAATTCCTGAGATGAATAACGGACAGCTTGTTCGCATCATTCGTGACAAGTTCCTGATTCCTGCAATTCCTTATAACAAGATTCAAGGACTGCCGTTTTCAGCGGAAGAGATTTATGCTAAAATAGAAGAAACCTTAAAATAACAAACGCGATCCCGTATTAAAGAACGGGGTATAACATAAGCCATACTATGGAAAGTTCAACTTTACCGGCAGAAAAATTCACTCCGAAAGAATTAGTAACTGATCAGGATGTCCGATGGTGTCCGGGTTGCGGTGATTATTCAATCCTGAAGCAGGCGCAAACAGTGATTCCTGATCTCGGAATACCAAGGGAAAATATTGTCTTTATTTCAGGTATCGGTTGCTCCTCCCGTTTTCCGTATTATATGGAAACCTACGGTATGCATTCCATTCACGGAAGAGCGACAGCAATTGCGAGCGGACTGAAAGCTTCGCGTCCGGATCTGAGCATCTGGATAGTGACAGGTGATGGTGATGGTCTTTCAATTGGGGGAAATCATACCATTCATTTGTTGCGAAGAAATTTCAATGTGAACATTCTTCTATTTAACAATGAGATTTATGGTCTGACCAAAGGACAGTATTCTCCGACATCGGAAGAAGGAAAGGTTACGAAATCCACTCCTATGGGTTCAATTGATTATCCTTTCAATCCTGTTGCACTTTGCCTTGGAGCCAGCGCTACTTTCGTTGCTCGCTCCATGGACAGAGATCCTAAGCATCTTCAGGCCATACTGAAGAGAGCAAATGAGCATAAAGGTGCTTCCTTCGTCGAGATTTACCAGAATTGCAATGTCTTCAATGATGGCGCATTTGAAGTGTTCACAGAAAAGAGCAGCAAGAAGAATGAAACTCTTTTCATGGAACATGGAAAACCTCTGGTGTTTGGAGAAAATGCTGATAAGGGAATCAGACTTGACGGATTTACTCCTGTAGTGGTTCAGATTGGTAACGGAGTTTCAGCAAATGACCTTTGGATCCATGATGAAAAAGACAGGATGAAGGCCGGAATACTTTCCAGATTCTTTGATAACCCTTCTAAGCCTGATCATCTGCCTCGTCCTTTTGGTGTCTTCTACGTAGAGGATAGATTCTGCTATGAAGACAAGATGCAGGTTCAGATCGACGAGATGAAAGCTAAAAGAGGTGAGGGCGATCTTGATGCACTGCTGCGTGGCAAAGAAACCTGGACTGTCGCTTAGTAATTGTCAACATAAAAAATGGAGGGCCATAATTGGCCCTTTTTTTATAATTGAAATAATGAGTTGAAGTTTAAGACAGATACTTTCCAACAATAGGAAGCCTTCTGCCGGATCCGAATGATTTTGATGAAACCCGAAGAATTGGAGGAGTTTGAAAGCGTTTATATTCATTCGTGTTCACCATTTTCAGAACTCTTTGTATCAGCTCTTTTTCAAATCCCATGCTGATGAGTTCTCCGGGGCCTTTTCTTTTTTCGATGTATTGATAAAGGATTTGATCCAGAATTCCGTAGTCGGGAAGTGAATCTGAATCTTTTTGATCAGGTCTCAACTCGGCTGAAGGGGCTTTTTCAATAATACTTTGCGGAATTGTTTTTTTCTTGCTGTTTATAAAAGCAGCCAGTTCGTAAACTTCACTTTTGTACAAGTCCCCAATCACAGAAAGACCTCCGCACATGTCTCCGTACAGGGTTCCGTAACCCACTGCAATTTCACTTTTGTTGGAAGTGTTCAGTAGGATATATCCGAATTTGTTGGACATGGCCATGAGAAATAATCCACGAATCCTTGCCTGAATATTCTCTTCAGCTACTCCGAAAGGAAGATCACCAAATTGTGGAGCAAGGCTTTCCCTGAACAATTGAAAGGCTGGTTCAATTGGAATGATGTCGTGACTGATGCCTGCGTTTTTCACCAACTCCAGCGAATCTTTCACGGATCCTTCAGAGGAAAATGCAGAGGGCATTAAGAGAGCTCTCACGTTTTCACTGCCCAGAGCGTGTGCTGCAAGCACTGAAACAACTGCAGAGTCTATTCCGCCTGACAGACCGAGTATGGCTTTCTTAAAACCAAGTTTTCCAAAATAGTCACTTATTCCTGTGATCAGTGCCTGGTAAATTCTTTCCGTTTTGCCAGAAGGTACAGGATAAGATCTTTCTCCCTGAATATGGGTGATGTTTCCGGTATCTTTGTTGAATTCGAAGTACTGAATGTCTTCTCTGAAGTAATTCATTTCATGCAGCATATTTCCATGCTTGTCATACACCACCGAGCCACCGTCAAAAATGATTTGTGTCTGAGCCCCTACGTGATTTACGTACATGAGAGGAAGTGAATATTTCCTGACATTTCTTAAAAGAATTGCCTGCCTTTGGTCCCTATGCTCATAACTGAAGGGAGAAGCTGCAATGTTGATCATCAGTTCGGGATTCTCATTGATGATACTATCCATAGGACAATGAACATACATGGGATCATCTTCGATGTTCCACAGGTCTTCGCATATGGTCAGAGCAATTCTTGTGTCATCAATGACAACTGAATGCGGATTGCGGCCAGGCTCAAAATATCTGTACTCATCGAAAATGTCATAGTTAGGAAGCAGGGCTTTGTGAACTACATCAGTTATCCTGCCTTCGCTCAGAATTGCTGCCGAATTGAAGAGGTTTTTTCCTTCTGGTTCCGGGTTAACGGTAGGTAATCCAATGATTGCAGTGATGCCGGTACATTCCTTTGCAATTTCCTGTGCGATCTTGTTACATCTTTCAACGAAATCATCGAATTCAAGAAAATCCTGAGGCGGATAAGCACTGATGCAAAGTTCAGGAAAGACAATCAGACTTGCTTGATTGGATTTGGCCTTTGAAATGCTTTCTTTAATCCGGAGGGAATTCTTTTCAAAATCTCCGATCACAAAATTAAGCTGGGCAAGTGCTATGCGCATAAATAAAAATGTCCTGCTGTTTTTTAATGCAGCAGGACAAAGTTACACAAAGCCTATTTAGAACAAAACGCCTACGGTAAGCGCTATGTAATTGCTGTTTGATTTCAGTGCTGAAGCGTCAAATACGTCCAGGAAACCATTGTTAAACTGAATTCCTGCCAGCATGACTGTAGATCCGCTGAGTGTGTATTCAACCCCGCCGCCTATGATCATGGAGAGATTGACATTATTGATTTCTTTCTTAATGTCTTCTCCTTCTGTTGAGGAAGAGTTTGTCACACTTCCAGTTTGGATTCTGACATCAGAATCACCTCTGGCTCTGATATTGACTCCCGGGGCGACTCCAAACTGCAGAAAATAAGTCAGGTACCCAATCTCATTGGTTTTAAGTTTAAGGGTGATTGGGATTTCGATGAACTGAAGGTTGAATGTGGAACTTACAGTTGTGGTGGTTGTTGTTCCTCCGGTATCAATGCTGGTAGCGCTTTTTAGCTTACCCCCACGGTAAGTGATGTCAAGTCCGGTTGAAAAAGCGTAATTATCAGCAAAATTAAAATCAGTGATAAGTCCGTAGCTGAATCCGAATTTACTTCCATTCGATTCAAAATCTTTGGAATCAGTTTTGAGCCAGGCCAGCGATGGCGCTGCTTTCAGTCCGAAATGGAGGTTGCTTTGAGCCGTAGCAACTGAGAGGTTCAGGCAAAGGATAGCTGCAATTAAAAGCCTTTTCATATCTGTCGTTTAATTTGTTTTATAGATTCTTATTTTTGTCGACCTAATGACAATGATACAACATAAATGCTTCCGGGCATTATCGCGTCTTCTGATCTTTTTATACATGCCTATGTTGATTTCTTCCTGTGGCAGAGAAAGAGAAGAAGCATCTGAAGTGCCCACTGACAATCTTGAGATACTTAGATTTGAGCGAGATCTTTTCGAAACTCAGGTTGATGAAGAAGGGAAGTGGCGTGAGTCGCTGCATTCCAAATACGGCAGTTTTTTTAATCTTTATGCTTTTCAGGTAATGCGCCTTGGCTCAAGGGATTCCTCGCTCATGCAGGAAAACTTCAGAAGTTTTCTGTCAGATACTAATTTCAGGAACTTGTATGACGAAACTTCCCGTATGTATGCAGACTTCAGCCCGTATGCATCTGATTTGTCCAAAGCATTCAGCCGATACAAGAATGAGTTCCCTGATATGGAGCTTCCCAGGATTATCACTCTCATTACAGGTTTCAGTTATCCTGTAATTGCCGATTCGGCACTGCTTGCCATAGGACTTGACATGTATCTGGGAACTGACAATCGATTTTACAGCACAATTGATCCTCCGCTGCCGATGTATATGAGGAAAAGAATGCGCTCAGAATATATTGTCCCTGATGCTCTGCGCGGTTGGTTGCAAAGCGATTTTGCTGTTGACGAATCCTCATCAAAAATGATTGAGCTCATGATTGATCAGGGCAGAATTATCTTTGCACTTCAAAAGTTATTGCCCGATAAACCAGATACACTTCTGTTTGGATATTCGACAGTGCAGCTTGAATGGTGTAAGAATAACGAAGCGAAAATCTGGTCATTCTTTATTGAAAACAAATTGTTATTCAGCAATGATCCTAATCAGCTTATGAAATATGCCGGAGATGGACCTGGTACGAAAGGATTCCCTCCTGAGGCTCCAGGTAATATAGGAAAATACATCGGCTTCAGAATCGTGCAGGCATACATGAAGAAATCTGATGATGCCGGTTTATATGAGTTGATGAAGAATCAAGATCTGCAGGAGATTTTCAGCAACTCTGGTTATAAGCCTGCAAAATGAGATGATATTTAACAAAAGAAAACTATGAAAAAGTCTGAGATAAAATTTACTGTCACTCTGAATGATGAGTTGGTACCTTCAAAACTTGAGTGGGAAGCGAGCGACAGCGGAGTGGAAGGAAAAAAATCATGCAATGCTATGTTGCTGAGTATGTGGGACCCATCAGAAAAAACTACACTAAGGATTGATCTTTGGACCAAAGACATGCTGGTGGATGATATGAAAAGATTTTTTTATGAAAACATGATGACCCTTGCCGACACATTTGACAGAGCGACACAGGAGCATGAGTTAGCTGCAGACATGAAAAAATTCGCTGAAAATTTTGCTGGCAAAGCCGGACTGTTTGGTAAAAATAAGTCCTGATTTCAGGAATACTACTTTTGTTTTTTAAACTCTTCATTCACCTGCTGAATGAAGTCAAGTATCTCTTCTCTTCCTGTTTTTTTCTCAGCAGAGCTGATGAACATGACCGGTAGTTCTTCCCAGGTTTTTTTTAATTCGCGTTTGAACTGTTCAACGGAGTAAATTATTTGCTGCTTTGAAATTTTGTCTGACTTGGTAAAAATCAATACCAGAGGAATTCCTTTTTCTCCCAGCCATTGGATGAATCGCAAATCTAATGCCTGAGGTTCAAGACGTATGTCTATGAGTACAAAGACATACATCAGGTTCTCCCGCTTTTCAAGATAATCGCGTATCATCTTGTCCCACTCGGCTCTTGAGCTTTTTGAAACTTTTGCGAAACCGTATCCCGGCAGATCCACCAGGTACCAGTTTTCATTCATAAGAAAATGGTTGATCAGGCGAGTCTTGCCCGGACTGGCGGATGTTTTTGCCAAACCCTTGCGGGCTGCAAGCATATTGATTAAGGATGATTTACCCACATTGCTTCGCCCGATAAAAGCATATTCAGGCTTATCTGGCGGAGGACATTTCAGATAGGTGGTCTGACTAGTAATAAACTCTGCTTGCTTGATATTCATTCCTGTGAGGGCGGATCTTGCCTGCTGTGCTAATCAGACAGCAAGCAATTTGTTAAGCCATTGGTCAAGATAGCTGTTGAATTCCTGAGGTCTTTCCATCATGGGAGCGTGTCCGCATTTGTCAATCCAGAATAGATCTGCTTTTGGGAGAAGCCGTTGAAATTCTTCAGCAACATCAGGTGGTGTAATGTTGTCCTGTTTGCCCCATATGAGACAAGTTGGATGAGGCATATCCTTCAGGTCATCACTCATGTTGTGTCTGATTGCTGACTTTGCAAGTGACAGAATTCGTATCAATTTGTTTTTGTCATTCACTATGCCAAAAACTTCGTCGACCAATTCCTTCGATGCAGTTTTAGGATCATAAAAAGTGTATTCGACTTTCGACTTGATGAAATCATAATTCTCACGCTTGGGAAAGGTGCCACCCATTGCATTTTCATAGAGCCCTGAACTTCCTGTCAGCACCATAGCCTTGACGTTTTGAGGATGACGCTTAACATATACCAAGGTCACATGACCGCCAAGTGAATTTCCAATAAGAATCGGATTCTTGTATTGCTTGAATGTGATGAAGTCGTGGACGAATTCCGCTAGAGCCTTAACATTAGTATTAAGTACAGGGAGGGTGTAAATCGGCATCAGTGGAATGACCACTTTGTATTTGGCCGAAAAATGATTTACTACATCTGCCCAGTTGCTCAGGGCGCCAAAGAGTCCATGCAACAGGATCAGTTCCTGGCCGCTTCCTTCCTCAATGAAATGAAAATCATTCTCGCGTTTGATGTCGTAACGCATACTTGGAGTTTTTCCAAATATAGATAAAATCTAAAATCAACACCTGCCTTAATAGTGCATACGTTTCTGATCACAATGATATCAGATTAACCAGAGCCAAGACTCTGCCTGATTAATGAGAAGAGAATCAGACTATATGCTCTCTTGTTTGGTTGCGAAAGGTCTGCTCAGAAGGCTTGGTGTGAATCTTGCAGCAGCCCTAAAAGCCTTGCCAGTGGCGGGATTCAAAAAAGTTTTCAACAAAGTGTCAAAAAGTGGTAAAAAGTGGAAAAAATTCCATTACATTAGCGCAAGCAAAAAATCAGGATGGCTGGCTTTATCGGTGAGTTTCCGTGTACTGTTGACACCAAGGGAAGGTTTCTTTTGCCTCAGGCTTTGAAAAAACAGGTGCCTGCGAAAGAGCAAAAGCGCTTTGTGGTGCACAGGGGGATTGAAAAACATCTTGTGATTTACACAAACAAGGAATGGGGCCGGATCAGTGAAGAAGTTAACAGCCTGAATATTTACGTGAGAAAGAATCGCGAGTTCATCAGGAAATTCAACAGGGGTGCGACGGAAATTGATCTGGATGGTACAGGACGCCTGCTGCTTCCCAAAGTATTGATGGACTACGCAGGAATTGATAAAGACATTGTGCTCTTTGCTTATGGAAACCGTATTGAAGTCTGGGCGGAGAAGGAGTATGAAAGGCTTATGAAGGAAGATAACAGTGACTTCGCAAGTCTGGCTGAAGAAGTGATGGGTAAGCCAGGAAAGAACAGAGATGAGGACTTATCATGAACCGGTCATGCTTCAGGAAAGCGTGGATGCCCTCAGGATTAGGCCCGACGGTGTATATGTGGATGTGACTTTTGGCGGTGGCGGACATTCGAATAGGATTCTTGAGCTTCTTGGCTCTAAGGGTCGGTTGGTTGTTTTTGACCGTGATGAAGATGCTGCTGCCAATGTGATTCGCGATAACAGGCTTGTCTTTGTCCGGCATAATTACCGCTATCTCTACCAGTTCATGCGTTACTATGATTTCCTGAACGTTGATGGATTGTTGGCTGATCTGGGAATATCATCTTACCAGATTGATGAGGCCTCCAGAGGTTTTTCAATCCGTCAGGATGCACCACTGGATATGAGGATGAACAGGTTGTCGGGAATGACTGCTGCAGATGTGCTTAACCAGTATTCTGAAGAGGAATTGTTAAAGGTTTTTAGCGCATACGGAGAGGTTCACAATTCGAAAACGCTCGCTGGCAGGATTGTAAGGGAACGCATGGTAAGTCCGATCAGCGGAATAGCTGATTTCAGGAAAATGATTGCACCGGTAGCAGATAAAAAAAATGAAACTCAATATTACGCGAAAGTATTTCAGGCTCTCCGGATAGAAGTGAATGATGAAATGAATTCCTTGAAAGAAATGTTGTCTCAATGCATCCGGGTCCTCAAACCTGGAGGACGTCTTGCAGTGATTACATATCATTCCCTTGAAGATCGTGTCGTGAAAAATTTTATTAGCAAGGGAAAGTTTCATGGTGAACTGGAAAAAGATCTGTTCGGAAATATCAGCGGTACTCCATTTCAGTCTGTTGTTAAGAAACCTGTCACACCGGGCGAGGAAGAATTAAAAAAGAACCCGCGGTCAAGAAGCGCCAAGCTTCGTATCGCAGAAAGAACCGAACACTAACACAAAAACATGTCAGAAGAACTGGAAACTGAAAATGATGTGGCTGAGGAGTCTGCTCCACCAAGGAAGAAGAAGAAAAAGAAAGCTTTCCTGCGTTTTATAAACATCTTTGGCATTATGGACAGAAATCAGATTGTCCATTCAATGCCTTTCATTCTTTTCGTCACTGTTATCATCATCGGATACATAGCCAATAGTTATTACGCTGAAAAAATGGTTCGTGAAATTAAAAAGACTAAAAGCGAGCTTAAGGATAAAAATGCCGAGTACATCTATACCAAATCCGAAGTGATCACTCATAGCAGACAATCGCAGGTTGCAAAGTCTGTCGAACCTATGGAAATAAAAGAAAGTACTGAGCCGCCAAAACTTATTTTGAAAGAAGATAAAGAAAAGCCCTAAGCTTCAATGAAAATAAAGAAGGACATATTCTGGAGGATTCACCTTTCATTCATTGTATTGTGCATGATGGGACTGGCTATCATTGTACAAATTGTAAGAATACAATTTGTTGAGGGAGAGCAGTGGAAAGAAAAAGCAAATAGCATGACGCTGAAATATTTTCCAATCGAAGCTTCGAGGGGAAATATCTATTCGTCAGACATGAGTATGCTGGCCACTTCTGTACCTATGTATGATATCCGGTTCGATACACGTGCGAGCGGTTTAAGTACGGAGTATTTCAAAAAGAATTTGGATTCTTTAGCCATCTCTCTCTCATCACTATTTAAAGATAAGTCCTGGCAACAATACCGACAGGAATTAAAGGAAGCTCATGCTGAAAAGCAGAGGTACTATTTGGTGAAGAGGAATGTGAATTACGCTGAGCTGCAAAAAATAAAACAGTTTCCTCTATTCCGTGCAGGAAGAAACAAAGGCGGACTACTGGTTGAACAAAGAAATGTTCGTGAACTGCCTTATAAGAAGCTTGCAAGCCGTGTGATTGGAACTTTAAGAGATGTCAAGCCGGTTGGAATAGAAGCGGCTTTTGATGAAGAACTTAAAGGAACTCACGGGAAAAGACTCATGCAGCGACTTTCAGGAAATGTTTGGATGCCAGTAAGAGACAGGTCGGAAATGGAGCCAAGAGATGGCAGGGACGTGATTTCTACCATCGACATTCACATTCAGGATGTGGCTGAGCAGTCTCTTGAAGAGCATCTTCGATTTCATAATGCCGATCACGGATGTACAATATTGATGGATGTTCAAACAGGAGAAATCAAAGCCATAGCCAATCTCTCCAAAACTGCTGATGGTAATTATGATGAAACTTTCAACTACGCAATAGCCGAGTCCACAGAACCCGGTTCCACTTTCAAGCTTGCCTCTCTGCTTGCCGCAATGGAAGACGGCTTGGTTAGTCCCGAGGATACTGTTGATGTCGGTTCCGGTCAGATGAGATTTTACGGACAAATCATGAAAGATTCTCATCCCCCTAAGAAAAGCAGGATGTCCGTTCAGGAAGTATTTGAAACGTCTTCAAATGTCGGAGTGTCCAAGCTGATAAACCGGCTTTACTTAAAAAATCCTCAGGCATTTGTAGACAGATTGCATTCATTCGGATTGAATGATCGACTGGATCTTCAGATCGACGGAGAGGGAAAGCCCAGAATTAAAACTGTGAGGGACAAAGATTGGTCGGGTGTTTCATTGCCATGGATGTCAATCGGTTATGAAACGAAACTGACTCCGCTTCAGATTCTCACCTTCTACAATGCCGTTGCCAACAACGGGAAAATGGTGAAGCCCAAGTTCGTTCGGGAAATTCAACATCACGGAAAAACAGTTAAGAAATTTCCGACAGAAATATTGCGCGACTCCATTGCCGGCGAAAAGTCAATCATGGCCGCACGCAGAATGATGGAAGGTGTTGTGGAAAGAGGCACTGCTACAAGCTTGAACAAATCACCTTATAAAATAGCCGGAAAAACCGGTACGGCCCAAATTGCTAATCCTAAGTATGGCTATGATATAAAGATGCGTTCATACCAGGCTTCCTTCGTTGGATATTTTCCTGCCGATGAACCCCGATATTCATGCATAGTGGTAGTATATGCTCCATCAAATAACTTCTATTACGGTGGCGCTGTTGCTGCTCCGATTTTTAAGGAGATTGCAGATAAAGTTTATTCTAACCACCTGGATTTTCAGAACTCACCGCTGCAACAGGATACCAGCATCAATACTCTTCCTCTTGCTTTGGCGGGAGTTCAAAAGGATACACGCCGTGTGCTCGCCGGAATAAATATTCCCGTGGTTTCGGATGATGATGATGCTAAGTGGATTAACCCGGTTTTAAAAGAAGATAAATTATTGCTCACAGAAAGAGTTATTTCCATGAAGTCCATTCCCAATGTAGTTGGTATGGGCGCGAAGGATGCCACTTATGTTCTTGAAAATTCAGGATTGAGAGTGCTGATAGTCGGAAGAGGAGCTGTAATAAGGCAATCCATCGCTCCCGGAAGTAAAATAGAAAGAGGACAAACAATCACAATCGAATTAGGCTGATTATGAAAATCCTCAAGGACATCATATACAAAGCGGGAATTGTGGAGATTTCAGGATCTACCGCGATTAATATTATTGATGTCACTTTTGATTCCAGAAGCGTAAAGGAAGGCAGTTTATTTATTGCTGTAAAAGGATTACAGTCCGACGGCCACAATTTTATCGAGCAGGTAATTGCTTCGGGAGCTGTTGCAGTGGTGTGTGAAAAACTTCCAGACATACTTCATGATTCAGTTGTTTACATAAGAGTTAACGACAGCTCTCTTGCCTTGGCACAAATCGCGGCAAATTATCATGGCAATCCAAGCGAAAAACTTAAGTTGATTGGAATTACAGGAACGAACGGGAAAACAACTACGGCGACACTTCTATTCAGCTTATTCAGGAAACTGGGTTATTCATGCGGATTGCTTTCTACTGTGAAGAATATGATCAACGAGCAGATTATTCCTGCGACTCATACAACTCCTGATCCTCTTAAGCTTAATGCGCTTCTTTCTGCGATGGTTGACGAAGAGTGTGAATACTGCTTCATGGAGGTCAGCTCACATTCAGTGGTTCAGAACAGAGTGTCCGGCCTGAATTTCGCCGCTGGCGTATTCACCAACATCACTCATGATCACCTTGATTATCACAAGACATTCGATGCTTACCTGAAAGCAAAAAAAGGGTTTTTCGACATGCTTCCTTCTGGCTCATTCGCCCTTGTAAATTCTGATGACAGAAACAGCAAAGTGATGTTGCAGAATACAAAAGCGAGCAAATATTCTTATGGCCTTCATTCAATGTGTGATTACCGCTGCAAGTTGCTTGAAAACGAATTCACCGGCATGTTGCTGAATCTCGACGGACAGGAATTGCATTGCCGACTGGTTGGCTCCTTCAATGCATACAATATCACTGCAGTGTATGCTGTTGCACGTCTGCTGGGAAAACCAAAAATGGAGGTTCTGACAGAGTTGAGCAACCTTGAACCTGTTGAAGGAAGATTTGATTATGTGAGCTCTCAGAAAAATATCATTGGAGTTGTCGACTATGCGCATACTCCCGATGCATTGCAAAATGTGCTTAACACAATTAATGATGTCCGTTCCGGTAAAGGAAGAATTATAACAATAGTCGGTTGCGGCGGAGATCGCGACGCTTCCAAGCGTCCGGTCATGGCCAAAATCGCTGCTGAACTGAGCGATCGAATTATTCTGACCTCCGATAATCCAAGATCCGAAGATCCAGGAGAAATTATTTCCCAGATGGAAAAAGGAATACCTGCGTCTGATTCTGGAAAAAGTCTGTCGATCGTCGACAGAAAAGAAGCGATAAAAACTGCTGTGGCACTTGCACAACCGGGAGACATCATACTTCTGGCAGGTAAGGGGCATGAGAAATACCAGGAGATCAAAGGAAAAAGAACTCCTTTCGATGATAAGCAAATACTCAGTGAACTTTTAAAATCCGTTGTGAAATAATGCTGTATTACCTGTTTGAATACATACATCAGAATTTCAGCATGCCCGGAAGCGGAGTGTTTCAGTACATCTCCTTCCGCTCAGCAATGGCATTGATAACCTCATTGATCATTTCTCTGTTGTTTGGCAAGAGAATCATTCGATTGCTGATGAAAATGCAGATCGGGGAATCTGTGAGAGATCTCGGTCTTGAAGGGCAAAAGGAAAAACAAGGAACTCCTACAATGGGCGGACTGATTATCCTGGCTGCGATTCTGATTCCGACTTTCCTTTTTGCACGTCTGATGAATGTTTATGTGATCATCATGATCATTACAACTGTGTGGCTCGGCCTCATCGGATTCATTGATGATTACATTAAAGTTTTCAAAAAAGATAAGGCCGGCCTTGCAGGACGGTTTAAAATACTGGGACAAGTAGGGCTGGGAATCATTATCGGATTTACAATCTATTTCAATCCGCATGTGTTGGTCAAAGAAAAGATTGCTAAGGAGAACATCGTAGTTCAGAAATCTACAGGAACAATCATTGATGATATCCGTCAAAGCGAAAACGAATTGTTCTCCAAAACTTCTGTAAAGTCAACCAAAACCACAATTCCATTTGTCAAAAATCATGAGTTTGATTATGCTCTTCTGATAAAATGGATCGGGAAAGACTATAAGAAATGGGCCTGGATCATTTTTGTTCCCGTTGTGATACTGATTATAACTGCAGTCTCTAACGGTGCGAATATCACAGATGGCATAGACGGTCTGGCTACCGGAACATCAGCAATTATTGGAAGCACCCTGGGAATCCTGGCATACGTATCCGGAAATACCGTGTTCGCGGATTACCTCAACATCATGTATATCCCCAATACAGGCGAGTTGGTTGTATTCATATCTGCATTCGTCGGAGCCTGCGTCGGATTTCTCTGGTATAACGCATATCCGGCTCAGGTTTTCATGGGAGATACGGGCAGTCTTGCACTCGGAGGAATCATTGCAACATTCGCGATTTGCATCCGAAAGGAACTTCTCATTCCTATACTGTGCGGAATTTTTCTTGTAGAAAATCTTTCAGTGATGATCCAGGTAAGCTACTTCAAATACACAAAGAAAAAATACGGAGAAGGAAGAAGAATATTCAAAATGTCTCCTCTTCATCACCATTACCAGAAACTGGGATATCATGAGTCTAAAATCGTGACAAGATTTTGGGTAGTGGGAATTGTGCTTGCAGTACTGACTGTCGTAACACTGAAGTTACGCTGATATATGTAATGAAGGAATCTAAAGATATAAATGGACCTGTAGTGATTCTTGGCGCTGCTGAAAGCGGTGTGGGAGCAGCTATCCTTGCCACAAAGCTCGGACTTGAGGTTTTTGTATCTGATTCCGGAAGCATCAAAGACAATTATAAGAAGCAGCTTAATCATCACCGGATATCATTTGAAGAAAACGGACATAGTTCCGACCGGATACATGATTCGTCTGTGGTAATTAAGAGTCCCGGTATTCCAGATAATAACTCATTGGTAATCTCGCTTAGAGAAAGAGGCATTCCAGTGATCAGTGAAATTGAATTCGCCGGAAAATATACCGATGCTAAAATGATTGGCATCACAGGTACTAACGGAAAAACGACAACCACTTTGCTTACTTATCATATTCTCAACAAGGCCGGACTTAATGTAGGACTTGCCGGGAATGTTGGTAAAAGCCTCGCTCTTCAGGTGGCTGAGTCAAGCTTCGATTATTATGTGCTTGAGCTTTCGAGTTTTCAACTTGATGGAATGTACAGTTTTAAATGTGATGTGGCAGTATTAACCAACATCACTCCTGATCATCTTGACCGATATGATTACAAACTGGAGAACTATGCCCGCTCAAAATTCAAAATCACAAATAACCAGGGACCTGATGACTCGTTCATTTATTGTGCCGATGATCCGATTACCCATCAGTACATGATGAAAGAAGAAATTAAATCTCACATGTTTCCATTTTCCATTAAAAAAAAATTGGAAGAGGGAGCGTGGCTTGAAAATGATCAATTAATAATTCACACACATAAACAACACTACTCTATGCTTATTCATGAACTTGCTCTCCAGGGAAAACACAACCTGTACAACTCCATGGCCGCTGGAATTTCCGCGCGCGTACTCGAAATCCGCAAGGAAATTGTCAGAGAAAGCCTTTCCGATTTCAAAAATGTGGAACATCGTCTTGAACACGTAGCCACTGTTCACGGAATAGATTTTGTCAATGACTCAAAAGCTACTAATGTCAACTCAACCTGGTATGCTCTCGAAAGTTTTAACAGACCGGTCATTCTCATCCTAGGCGGAGTCGATAAAGGAAACGACTATTCAATGCTTGCGGAACTTGTGAAAGAAAAGGTGAAGGGAATTGTCTGTCTTGGCAAGGATAATAAGAAAATCCGTAAAGCTTTTGCGGAGCAGGTTTCACAAATCGTGGAAACTGAAACTGCTGATGCCGCTGTAAAGGCTGCTTATGCAATGGGTAAAAAAGGTGATGTAGTTCTGCTTTCTCCTGCTTGCGCAAGTTTCGATCTCTTCGAAAACTATGAAGATCGCGGAAGACAATTCAAGATTGCTGTGAAATCGCTATAAATCATACCTCATGCAGACTACCTGGCTGGATAAATACTTCAAGGGAGACCGCACCATTTGGGTGATCGTATTCCTGCTGTCAATACTTTCTCTGCTGGCTGTGTACAGCAGCACTGGAACATTGGCTTACAAATACCAGAGCGGAAATACCGAATACTATCTCTTCAAGCATCTTGTCATTTTGTTTTTTGGCCTGGTCCTTATGTACGCCGCCCACAAAGTGAAATACATATATTATTCACGCTTGTCCGCTATCGCTTTAATCATCACTATTCCGCTCCTGCTGATCACTTTGCTCGGTGGAACCAGTCTGAATGAAGCGAACAGATGGCTTACACTTCCGGTAATTAACATCACATTCCAGACATCTGACTTTGCAAAACTTGCTCTGATTATGTTTGTTGCCAGGATGCTGTCCAAGAAGCAGGACGAAATAAAAAGTTTTAAATCAGCATTTCTCCCAATCATTCTTCCTATTCTCCTGGTTTGCGCATTGATTCTTCCTGCAAATTTTTCAACTGCAGGGATTCTCTTCATATCCTGTTGCTTCCTGATGTTTATTGGACGGATCAACATGAAATTCATTATGGCACTGCTCGGATTGGCAATTGTGGGTTTCGTCTTATTCGTTCTTGTAGCAAAAGCCATAGGTAAAACCGGAAGGATTGACACATGGTCAGCACGTATCGAAAGGTTTGTGAACTCGTCTGAAGAAGATAACTATCAGGCAGAGCAGGCAAAGATCGCTATAGCTTCAGGAGGAATACTGGGTAAATTTCCGGGTAACAGCATACAGAGGAATTACCTTCCTCATCCGTACTCTGATTTTATCTATGCCATCATCATTGAAGAGTATGGTTTGATAGGAGGTATCGGAATTATTGTTTTATATCTCGTGCTCTTTGTAAGAGTTATTCGATTTTTACATCACAGCCCAATGGCCTTCGGAACATTGCTTGCAGTAGGTTGTGCATTCAGCCTGGTATTCCAGGCAATGATAAACATGGCCGTAGCAGTAAACCTCTTCCCGGTAACAGGGCAGCCACTACCCATGTTAAGCATGGGCGGAACGTCAATTTGGTTCACCAGTATTTCTATCGGAATTATACTCAGCGTTAGCCGTCAGGTCGAAAGGGAAAAGAAAGAAGGAGGAACTGAACTTGCTCTGGCCTGAAATAAAAGTGATCATCAGCGGAGGCGGAACCGGTGGACATATTTTTCCGGCCATCTCGATTGCAAATGCGCTTATGGAACTGAACAGCAGAAATAAAATACTGTTCGTTGGAGCTCAGGGCCGCATGGAAATGGAAAAAGTTCCTGCAGCCGGGTATGAAATTATTGGCCTGAAGATAAAAGGCATCAGAAGGAAGTTGAGCCTGGAGAATTTTAAACTGCCGTTTCTTCTCATTTCAAGTTTATTTAAATCAGCTAAAGTGATAAAGAGATTTAGTCCGGATGTTGCAGTCGGTGTGGGTGGCTATGCCAGCGGACCATTGCTTTTCATGGCAGGCTTGAAGAATGTCCCATCTCTCATCCAGGAGCAAAATTCATATGCCGGAATTACAAACCGCCTTCTCGCTAAACGAGCTTCCAAAATTTGTGTTGCGTACGATGGTATGAATAAATATTTTCCTCAAGAAAAAATTGTTCTGACGGGCAATCCGGTCAGAAAACAAATCAGGGAAATGTCCATGGATAAGGCTTCGGCGCGGGCAAGTTTTGGCCTTGACCCCGATCGAAAAACTTTGCTGGTAATCGGTGGTAGTCTGGGCGCTGCAAGCATTAATAAGTCTGTCCTCGCAGGCTTGAATAAATTATCAGAAAAAGGCATTCAACTTATTTGGCAGACAGGAAAATCAGGTGCTTATTTTATTGATAAAGCCGGAAATCCGAATGAAATAAAGAGACACATCAGTCCATTTATTGAAAGAATGGATCTCGCATTCGCAGCTTCAGATTTCATCATCTCAAGGGCTGGAGCCGGTTCCATCTCCGAATTGCAGATTGCCGGAAAACCTGTCATTCTTGTGCCTTCTCCTAATGTGGCCGAAGACCATCAGACTAAAAATGCAATGGCATTGGTGGAGATGAATGCTGCCCTTCTGGTTAAGGACTCTGAAGCTGAGATGGTTCTGATCGATAAAGCAATTTCAGTTTCGGAAAGTGAAGCGCTCTGCAGGTCATTGTCAGAAAATATCAAGAGTCTTGCAATTTTCGATTCCGACTTAAGAATAGCAAAAGAAGTGTACCGCTTGGCCGGAGTAATTGAAGGATCTGTTTCAAAGAATTGAAAAGCTGATGACGAAATTTGATGATATCAGGTTTGTTTATTTCCTTGGAATAGGCGGTATCGGCATGTCAGCTCTGGCTCGTTTCTATATGGCAAGAGGAGTTTCCGTCAGCGGATATGATAAAACACGAACGGCTCTTACTGATGAATTGGAGTCTGAAGGAATGAAAATTTCCTATGATGAAGCTGCTGAAAAGCTTCCTGATTTTATACTTGATTCAAAGAACAATAAAAATTCAATTCTGATAATTTATACACCCGCTATCCCTTCCGATCATGCGGGGAAAAACTGGCTCATCAGTCAGGGCTTCAAATTATATAAACGCTCTGAAGTGCTTGGTCTGATTGCAAGTAAGTATTACACTGTTGCTGTTGCCGGTACGCATGGGAAAACAACCACCTCGTCAATGATCGCCCACATGTTGGTGCACGCAGGAAAACGCTGTACGGCATTTCTTGGCGGTATACTTAAAAATTACAACTCAAACTTTCTGGACAACACAAAAGGTGAAGGAAGTCACATATTGGTTGCTGAAGCTGACGAATATGACAGGTCATTTTTGACACTTTTTCCTGATGTTTCAATCATCACTTCCATGGACCCAGACCATCTTGACATATACGAAGATGCTAAATTCATGGAGGAGTCTTACCGGCTTTTCGCCTCACAGCTAAAAGACAAGGGAAAACTGATATATAAGAAAGGTCTTCCTCTTTCTAATACGTCTGCAAAAAGCCTTGCATATTCGCTGAAGACCGATGCAGATTGTTACCCTTCTGATGTAAGAATAGAGAGAGGTCGATATTATTTCGACTGGAATGAAGGAGATGTTAGGTTAAAGGATCTCAGTTCCGGATTACCTGGATTGCACAATGTGGAAAATGCTGTTGCCGCAATTGCAGCCTGCAGACATCTTGGACTTACTGAAGAAGAGATACGTTCTGGAATCACATCTTATTCAGGTGTAAAACGAAGATTTGAAAGGATACTTGACACTGACCGGTTTACATACATTGACGATTATGCACATCATCCGGAAGAATTAAGAGCAAGCATTAGTTCTGCAAGAGAGATGTATCCCGGGAAGCATATTACAGGAATTTTTCAACCGCACCTGTATAGCAGGACACGCGATTTTGCTGACGGATTTGCAAAGAGCCTTTCTCTGCTTGACAGCCTCATTCTGATGGATATTTATCCGGCAAGGGAAAAACCAATACCTGGAGTCACTTCAGAGTTAATTTTCAATAAAGTACCCCTTGAGAATAAAATACTGGTTTCAAAAGATAATTTGATTGGCGAACTGAATACGGAAGGTATTGAAGTCCTTCTTACACTTGGTGCCGGTGATATTGACTTATTTGTTGAACCGATAAGGGATCTTCTCTTGTTATCAAAACAACAGAAACATGAATAATGGAATTGTTCTTAAAAAATCCGTAAGGATCGCGCTCTGGATTTCACTTCTATTCGCATTTATCATATCAGTCGGCTTCACTGATTCGAGACAAGCTAACATGAAATGTTCTGAGCTCATGATTTCTGTCAATGATTCAACCGGACAATCATTTGTGGAAGCCCGCGATATCAGGCAAATCATACTCGATAAATTCGGAGAAATTGAAGGACAGACGCTGAGTAATATTAACATATCTCTGTTGGAAAAAATCATTGATAATAACCCCTTCGTTGCGGATGCAGAAGTATTTTCATCCGTTAATGGAAAGCTTAACATTGAAGTGACTCAGCGCAAACCTGTCGTCAGGGTTTTCAATATCAAACAGGAGAGCTTTTACATTGATGATCAGGGAGAATTCATGCCTTTGTCAGAGAAATATACAGCCAGAGTTCCGGTGGCAAACGGCTTCATACCGGAGCAGGAAAGTGATATCAATCTGCTGATAAAAAAAGAATTTAATTCGCCTGATACTACCGGAAAAAAATCCGCCATATCAAGGGTGTATGCTATAGCGGATTTTTTAAACAGAAATGATTTTTGGAATGCTCAAATTGAACAGATTTACATTAACGCTTCAGGTGAAATCGAACTCATTCCAAGAGTCGGCTTACATACCATCATCATTGGCAATACAGAAGGGCTTCAGGAAAAATTCGACCGCCTGTACACCTTTTACAATGATGGCTTGAATAAAACGGGTTGGAATAAATACAGTACAATTAATCTCAAATTCAAAGACCAGGTGGTCTGCACAAAAAAATAGTATGGAAAATAACGACATAGTTACAGGTCTGGATATTGGCACCACGAAAATCTGCACCATAATCGGCAGAAAGAATGAGTTTGGGAAGATCGATATCCTCGGATACGGAAAGTGCGAATCACTGGGCGTGACCAGAGGGGTTGTTACCAACATAGTTCACACAATCAATTCCATTAAGGCTTCTGTGGAAGAAGCAGAGTTGAAGGCTGGAGTGAAGGTCAGTGATGTATATGTCGGTATCGCAGGCCAGCATATCAAAAGTCTTCAGCATCGTGGAATGAGAACAAGAACCACTCTTGATGATGAAATCAGCCAGATGGATATCGATGCGATTGTGGAAGATATGTATCGCCTGGCTATGCCTCCGGGAGAAGAAATCATTCATGTGATTCCTCAGGAGTATATCGTTGATAACGAGCAGGGAATTAAAAATCCGATCGGTATGTCTGGCATTCGCCTCGAAGCAAATTGCCACATCATAACCGGACAGGTTACAGCCGCGAAAAATATCGGAAAATGCGTGAAGCGGGCCGACCTTGAATGCAATGGCTTGTTCCTTGAGCCATTGGCATCCTCAGAAGCTGTGCTAACCGAAGAAGAAAAAGAAGCGGGTGTTGTGCTGGTTGATATCGGTGGCGGAACAACAGACATAGCCATTTTTCAGGATGGCGTCATCCGGCATACTGCTGTGATTCCATTCGGGGGTAATGTTATCACTGATGACATCAAGGAAGGCTGTACAATTATTCGCAGCCATGCAGAACTTTTGAAATTAAAATTCGGTTCTGCTCTGGCCAGCGAGAACCAGGAAAATGAGATTGTTGCCATACCCGGACTTCGCGGCAGAGAACCAAAGGAAATTTCAGTGAGAAATCTTGCCAGCATCATCCAGGCAAGAATGGAAGAGATCATCGAACATGTCTATTACGAAATCCGAAATTCAGGTTATGAGAAAAAGCTAATAGCAGGAATAGTAATCACAGGCGGTGGAGCACAGTTGAGGCATATCGTTCAACTGGTTGAATTTATAACAGGAATGGACACACGTATCGGTTATCCTAACGAGCATCTCGCAAAGGGAATGGATGAACTGAAAAGTCCGATGTTCGCCACCGGCGTAGGTCTTGTCATCAAAGGCTTCCAGGAAATGAGCAAGAAAAAGAAGGATAATAAATCAGCCGAAGCACTGGATGAAATTGTCGGTAGTCTTGGTGAAAAAAGAGGGAAAGAAATGAGACAACCTTCATTCTTCGATAAGATCAAGGCCATGCTCACAGAGGACGATCAGGATACCAAGATTGAATAGTAAACATTTTTTGAAAAGAACTTAACTTATAAAACAAAACTTCATGGAATTTGATTTGCTGAAAGAAAAAACCTCAATCATCAAGGTAATTGGTGTTGGAGGCGGCGGGAGCAACGCTGTAAATCACATGTACAGGCAGGGCATCAAAGGTGTTGAATTTGTAGTGTGCAACACAGATGCTCAGGCGCTTGAAATGTCGCCTGTGCCAACAAAACTTCAACTTGGATTGAGCCTGACAGATGGCAGAGGAGCCGGCTCAATTCCCGAAGTAGGGCGAAATGCTGCGATTGAAAATATTGAAGACCTTAGAAAGGTATTACTGGAAAACACCAAGATGGTTTTCATCACTGCCGGAATGGGCGGAGGTACAGGAACCGGTGCAGCTCCCATCATCGCGCAAACCGCAAGGGAGATGGGAATTCTTACTGTCGGCATTGTTACAATCCCATTCGATTTCGAAGGCAAGAAAAGAAAACATCAGGCAGACGAGGGAATCGAAGCGTTGAAGAACAGTGTAGATACAATCCTGATCATTCGCAATGAAAAACTCCGGGAAATGTTTGGCAATCTCCGTCTCTCCGAAGCTTTTTCACATGCCGACAACATTCTCACCACTGCTGCGAAAGGAATTGCTGAAATTATCACAGTGACTGGATATATCAATGTGGATTTCGAAGATGTGAAAACTGCTGTCCACAACAGTGGTGTCGCAATCATGGGATCTTCAGTTGCTGAAGGTGAAAACCGCGCGACAAAAGCTGTGGAACTTGCATTGGCATCTCCGCTTCTGAATGACAACAACATCAAAGGCGCCAGATACATTCTCATGAATATCGCCTCGGGTTCCCGTGAAGTAACAATGGATGAAATCGGTGACATTACTGATTATATCCAGGATCAGGCTGGCCTTACCGCCGATATCATCTGGGGAAATTGTCATGATGAGTCTTTGGGCGACAAACTTTCAGTTACTATAATAGCAACCGGGTTCAAGACGCGTGCAGAAATAGGCCACGAAGTAGAACAGGCCAAGAGCTCTGCAAAAACAGTTCGTGTTCTTGGTGTAGATGAACCGGTATCTGAGAGCAAGATTTCAAGTGAAGAGAAAGCGAAAGGAAAGGACCAGGAAATTTTCGAACCTGTGCTCATTAGGAAAAATGATTCAAACAACCCGCCATCAGGACAAAATGATGGTTCAGACAGAACCTTCGAGTTCAGTTTTTCAAACGAGCAAAGTGCACCTGAAAAAAACGTTTCTAAATCTGGAAATGAAACCGATCAGGATTCGCCAGTAGTTTATGATCTTCATTCACATTCTCTTGAAGATCCTACAGAAGAGCAATTCAGAAAAACCCGTGACAGAATTGCGAGACTGAAAGCTCTCAATTACAGGATCGGTGCCTCTGGAAGCATCAGTGACATGGAGAAGGAGCCGGCATATAAAAGGAGAAATGTAAAGCTCGAAAATGTTCCACATTCTAGCGAGAATCCTGTTTCCAGATATACTCTGTCCTCTGAGGATGAAAAAAAAACTGAAATAAAACCACATAACTCATTCCTGCATGATAATGTGGATTAATGATAATTGTTTGTTTTCATGTTAAGTTTCTTTTCTGACAGGGCCCCCGCAAGGGGGCTCTTCATTTGTAACTTTGCATCTAATAATGAATTTATAATTTTATAGTCTGATTTTAACCAACACAAACATTATGAATCTGGAAGAAAAAATTAATGCAGACCTTAAATCTGCAATGCTTGCAAAGGATGAACCTGCCGTGCGAGGCCTGAGGGCTATAAAACAAGCAATTTTGCTTGCTAAAACTTCCGGGGGAGGATCAATACATGCAGATGAGGAATTAAAAATGCTTCAAAAACTGGTCAAGCAAAGAAAAGAATCCGTTGATATTTATATTCAGCAAAACAGGGAAGATCTTGCAGCGCCTGAAAAAGAAGAAATCGCAGTCATCGAAAAATACCTTCCTGCGCAAATGTCCGAAGATGAAGTCAGACTTGAACTTAAAAATCTTATTGGCAGTTTGGGTGATGTATCGGCAAAGGATATGGGAAAAATTATGGGTTTAGCAAGCAAACATTTCGCTGGCAAAGCTGATAATAAACTCGTTTCGCAAATTCTCCGGGAAATTTTAAAGTAAATGGCCCTGATTTTTTTGCCCGAATAAAGTATAATTATACCTTTGGTATTAATATACCCGCATTTGCAAAATTAATTATTCGCAAAGGCAGTCAAAGCGGGTAGTGACTGGCCTGGCGAAATAAAATTTATTTTAATGAAAACAGGTAAAGTAAAATTCTTCAATGAATCAAAAGGATACGGATTCATTGTTGTGGATGGTGACAATTCAGAAGTCTTTGTACACCACAGCGGCTTAATCGAAAAAGTACGCGAAAATGACCTGGTTGAGTTTGAAATCATTGACGGAAAAAAAGGACAGAATGCTGTGAACGTGAAACGTGTACAGTAAAGATATCTCAACGAAGAAAAAGGGAAGCTGAATCGGTTTCCCTTTTTTTTTAACCGGATAAAACTGACCGGTCAGGTATGCTCATGTTTGCGCATAAAATTATCCACTGAATAGGCTCCTGAGCCGCTGAATAGGAAGAAAATCAACAGTGCCAGTACAAGCAGTGAAAGTCCTAATTCCGATTCCATTGAAAAGAAGCCTCTTTCAGCGTTCACGAATATTATCGCGCCGAGCAATACCGGTATTTGAAATAAGATGGCCACACGGGTGAGAAGCCCAAGGATGATGAGTATGCCACCCATCAGATGAGCCAGCGCTACGTAGTGAGCCAGTCCAACAGCATAAAGTGAAACAGCACTGTTAGCGATCATTTCAGAAATTGCACTTGTATTCTGAATGAAAAATATTCCCTTCAAAAGAATAATAATGCCAAGAAGAATGCGAAAGAGTGCTAACCATTTAGGCTGATGCGTATCACCCCAGTGTTCGATTTTTTGAATGAGGTTCATGGGTTAAATGTTTATAATATTATTATACAAAGTTTATGAAAAAAAGACGACAAAATCAAATGTAAGCTCGTCTTAAATGGAATTTTTAATTTTATTTTTATCCTTAATTAGACAGGGGAATAATTAATGGTTCCTTTGATTGTATCATTCACCGGTTGCGTAATAGTTAGAATCGGATAAATTGTTTCACATTGAGTAAGCCTGCAGCTGATTTTATTCTAGGAATTGACATAGGAGGGACCAACACCGTATTTGGTTTGGTGAACGAAGCAGGAAAAATTCACAACAAAGGGCATCTGCCAACAGAACACTTTTTAAAACCAGAAGACCTGATTAAGTCAATTCTTGATGTGTTGCAGTCTTGGAAGAAGCAAGGTCTGATCAATACCATGCCCCAACTTGCAGGTATTGGAGCACCTAATGCAGGAATGCCGGACTCTATTATTGATAATCCTCCTAATCTCAAATGGAAAGGAAAAATTCCATTCGGAAAACTTTTTACAGAAATCACCGGAATAAATTGCGTGCTTACGAACGATGCGAATGCTTCTGCATTGGGTGAATTGCATTATGGAAGCAGACGAAAAATAAAAAACTTTGTTTACGTTACACTTGGAACCGGACTTGGCTGCGGAATAGTCATGAACGGAGAACTTGTCACTGGCATCAACGGTTTTGCCGGAGAACTCGGACACACCATAATTATGCAACATGGCAGGATGTGCGGATGCGGAAGACGGGGTTGCCTCGAACAGTATTGCAGCGCAAACGGACTTGTAAAATCTTATCTTGAAATCCTGAAAAATTCTGGCTCTGAAATTTATCAGAATGTAATTAATGATCCTCCGGATGCTGAAGGGATTTGTTCCAGAGCACTTGCAGGTGATGAAGCAGCTTTTTACTCGTTTAAGTATACCGGAGAATTGCTGGGACTTGCTCTTGCAAATAGCGTTGCTTATACCTCACCTGAAGCGGTTTTCCTCGCAGGCGGACTGTCAGATTCGGGAGAGCTTCTTATGGCTCCGCTCATACAGAGTTTTGAAAGAAATTTATTTCATCCTTATAAATCTACTGTAAAGCTGATGCGCGCAAGCTTTGATGCTAAAGAATCTGCAATATTGGGTGCAGCCGCATTGGCCAAAAAAGAATTGATAATTGTATGAGAATTTGTGTTGCAAAGACTTGCTTTAACAGCATGTTGGTAATTATTCTGAACATTTCTCTGATGAATGGAGTTTTCGCGAATCCTGAAAAATCAATTTCAGACATTCCGCTGATTCCATTTCCAAATTCGATTGTACAAACGCCTGGTAAATTCAGTCTTGATGAGAATGTGTCTATTGTAATGGTCGGAGAAAATCTTCGCAACGAAGCTGAAATTCTCAATGATCACATTCACTTACGCTACGGTATCAGGCTCAGGGTTACAAATGCGAAATCTGCTCGCAATGCAGCAATAAATCTGAGTATAAAAAAATCAAATGAAAATAATCAGTTATCTGCTTACAGGTTAATCTCAACTCCTGACCGTATTCTTATTGAAGCAGGTACAAGCACCGGCGTCTTTCATGGAATTCAAACCCTGATTCAGCTCATGCCTCCGGGTAATGTTCGGATTTTGGATATACCTTGTGTCAATATTGAGGATAAACCCAGATTTTCCTGGAGGGGAATGCACCTGGATGTAAGCCGCCATTTTTTTCCTGTTTCGTTCATTAAAAAATACATCGACTATCTTGCCTTGTACAAATTCAATACTTTTCACTGGCACCTTACTGATGACCAGGGATGGAGAATAGAAATAAAAAAATATCCGAAGCTTCAGGAAATCAGCGCATACAGAAAACGTACTTTGAAAGGTCATCTTGGTAATCCAAAACAAGAATATGATGAAATCAGATATGGAGGGTATTATACGCAACAGGAAATTCGCGAAGTTGTCGAGTATGCCTCAAAGCGACACATCAACATTGTGCCAGAAATTGAAATGCCCGGGCATGCGCAAGCAGCTCTTGCAGCCTATCCTGCCTTGTCTTGCACGGGTGGTCCTTTTGAAGTAGCTGATAAATGGGGAGTGTTTTACGATGTGTTCTGTCCGCGTAATGAAACGTTTGAGTTTTTACAGAATGTACTTTCAGAAGTGGTCAGTCTCTTTCCTGGAAAATACATTCACATTGGCGGTGATGAATGTCCGAAAGACCGATGGGAAAATTGCGTACACTGCCAGGAGCTGATTAGAAAAGAAGGCCTGAAAGATGAAAATGAACTTCAAAGCTATTTTATCAAAAGGATCCAGCAGTTTCTCTCGTCAAAAAATAAGAAACTTATCGGCTGGGATGAGATCCTGGACGGTGGTCTTGCACCTGAAGCAACTGTTATGTCCTGGCGGGGATATCGTGGTGGAATACAGGCAGCCAAAGCCGGTCATGATGTTGTGATGACTCCTACTTCCTTCTGTTATTTTGATTTTTATCAGTCAGATTATCCGGATGAACCTCTTGCGATTGGAGCTTACCTTCCTGTCGAAAGAGTTTACGGATTTGAACCTGTCCCTGACGCGTTGAGTAAATCAGAAGCAAAACATATTCTGGGGGCCCAGGCAAATGTTTGGACAGAGTATATTTCAACTCCCGAGCATGTTGAATATATGATTTTTCCGCGCATGGCCGCTCTTGCGGAAGTAGTCTGGACGAATGCAGAATTGAAGAATTATGAAAGTTTTGCAAATAGAATCACAAGCCAGTTTAAAATGCTGGATTTTTTCGGCATTAACTATTCAAAAGCCATTTACGACATTCACGAGTCAACTTATCCTGCGGAATCGAGAAAAGGCTTACATGTAACACTTCGTTCATCTTATCCGCATGCTAAGATACATTACACATTGAATGGAGATGTTCCGGATAATACCAGCTATGTCTTTAAAGATCCGATACAATTTGATCAGTCTACCGGAATCAGGGCAATGCTGATGGAACAGGGCACTCAAAGAGGCAGGGAGTATTCAAAAGTGTTCAGAATAAATCTGGCGACAGGTAAAGAAATAATTCTGGGGAAAGAGCCACATGAAGAATATTCAAGTGGAGGTGGTTTTACTTTGATAAACGGACTTACCGGCAGTATGCCATGGATGGCAAATGACTGGATCGGATATCGTGGTGACGGACTTGATGCGACAGTGGATCTTGGTAAGGAGTACAACATTAAAAAAGTCAGTTTAGACGTACTGAGGGAAGAAGTATACGGAATTTATTTCCCCAAGGGCCTTCGTGTCCTGAGCTCAACAGACGGAGTTAACTATACGAGTCTTAAAAAACTTGAGGAAGATGAAATTAATCCCGACAAGCGTTTGATAGAAATTGAATTTCCCAAAACCATAGCCCGTTATGTAAAAGTGCTTGTCAGAAATTACGGTGAAATTCCTGAAGGAAGATATGGTTCGGGGAAACCGGCATGGTTGCTTGTGAGTGAAATCATGGTTGACTGAAACTTAAACCCTGAATCATGAATTGTAGTATTTGCTTTTCCAGTTTTGGCTGCTGAGTGATTTGTCGAAACACAATCCTGCCCAAATACTGAATGCGCTGATGCCGATAAATGTATGTACACTTAACCAGAGTCGCAGGTAAATTTCCTCTTCGAAATTCATGATGTGCATGATGCCGGATGGAATACTAAAAGCAATCAGACATGAAATCATCAATATGCTGAATAAAAAATTCCCGAGATTTCTTAAAGGCCATGCGCTGAGCTTCCGGCTCCAGTTCAGATCATTCCCCCATTTGTGAATGAGAAGATATTTTCCCTTTCCAATTTCCGCGAACAATAGCGGGTCCTTATTTACATTTTCGAGCTGAAAAAATTCAGCAGGTGCTGCTATTTTGAAATTTTGAAACTTGATTTTCAGAATTTCTTCGTGTTCTCTTACTTTGAGTATCGCATCATAAGGCAAATCTCCCCGATAGCAAAGAGAGTCAAGAAATCTAAGCCGGTATTTTATACAGATATTCCTGATAACATTCTCGCTGTAAATTTTTTCAGCTGGAATGAATCTATCCTGGACCGGATATGCAGAGCCTGATTCATTTGCATAATGTAATATTCTATCCTGAATTTTTTCATCCTGAACATGTGAACATTCCAGGACATCATGAGCTTCATTCAAAAGATTTCTGATCCGCATTTTTTCTCGGATCAGCTCGGTTTCCAAATTTATCTTCGGGAAAATCATTGAATTAATCTAAAGGTAATAAATCCGGAAAAAAATTAAAAATCTTGAAGAAGGATAAAGTCAAAAAAAAACCTGCCTTGTGGGCAGGTTTTTCTGTTAAAGGAAGAGATCTTAGTAATCCATTCCGCCACCCATGCCATGAGGCATTGCTGGTGCAGCTTTTTCTTCCTTGATGTCGGCTACTACGCACTCTGTAGTCAGCAACATCCCTGCGATGGACGCCGCGTTCTCAAGAGCAACTCGTGTTACCTTAGTTGGATCAATAACACCGGCAGTGTAGAGATTCTCATACTTATCTGCACGTGCATTGTAACCGTAATCATCTTTGCCTTCGCGTACTTTCTGGACTACAATTGAGCCTTCCACACCGGAGTTGCTTACAATCTGTCTCAGCGGCTCTTCAAGTGCACGCTTCACGATTGAAATTCCTGTATTTTCGTCTTCATTAATTCCTGAAAGTTTGTCAAGAGAGTTGATTGCGCGGATGTAAGCGATACCGCCTCCTGGAACAATTCCTTCTTCCACGGCAGCACGTGTTGCGTGCAAAGCATCGTCTACACGATCTTTCTTCTCTTTCATTTCCATTTCAGTTGGTGCACCAACATACAGTACTGCAACTCCGCCAGCAAGCTTGGCAAGACGCTCCTGAAGCTTCTCACGATCGTAATCAGAAGTAGTAGCTTCAATCTGAGCTTTGATCTGGTTGATGCGGGCAGTGATGTCCGCTTTCTTTCCTGAACCACCGACAATAGTCGTATTGTCTTTGTCGATAGTTACTTTCTCAGCTTTTCCGAGATAGGAAAGGTCTGCGTTTTCAAGTTTGAAGCCGCGCTCTTCGCTGATGAGGGTTCCACCGGTAAGGATAGCGATGTCTTCAAGCATTGCTTTTCTGCGGTCACCAAATCCTGGAGCTTTTACAGCTGCAACTTTGAGTGATCCACGGATCTTGTTCACCACAAGGGTGGCAAGCGCTTCACCGTCGATATCTTCTGAAATAATCAGAAGCGGACTTCCTGTCTGAACCTGCTTTTCAAGAATGCCAAGCAGCTCTTTCATGTTGCTTATCTTCTTGTCATATATCAGGATGTGCGGACGCTCAAGTACTGCTTCCATCTTGTCTGCGTTTGTTACGAAGTAAGGAGAGATGTAACCACGGTCAAACTGCATTCCTTCTACGATTTCAACAGTTGTTTCAGTTCCTTTTGCTTCTTCAACAGTGATAACTCCTTCTTTCTTCACTTTTGACATTGCGTCTGCAATCAGCTTTCCGATTTCAGAATCGTTGTTTGCAGATACTGTCGCAACCTGTTCGATTTTTTTGTTGTCATCACCAACTTTCTTGCTCATTTTCTGAAGGTGTTCAACAACCTTTTCTACGGCTTTGTCAATACCGCGCTTTAAATCCATTGGATTAGCGCCCGCAGCAACATTCTTCAGACCTGCTGTTACGATTGCCTGAGCAAGCACAGTGGCTGTGGTAGTTCCGTCTCCTGCTACATCGGCAGTTTTGGAAGCTACTTCTTTTACCATCTGTGCACCCATGTTTTCAATAGGGTCTTTCAGTTCGATTTCTTTCGCTACTGTTACACCGTCTTTGGTGATCGCAGGTGATCCGAATTTTTTGTCAATGATTACATTTCTACCCTTTGGACCAAGAGTGACTTTTACTGCATTAGCCAGTGCATCGACGCCTTTCTTAAGACGGTCACGGGCTTCAAGATTAAAATTGATATCCTTTGCCATTTTATTAATTGATTTTTTGTGTTTGGTTAGATTTAAAATAAGTCTTCTATTAAGAAACCTGTCTCATCAGATGATTGCGAAAATATCTGATTCACGCATGATCAAAAGATCACGTCCGTCGATGCTTACTTCAGTACCGGCGTACTTGCCGTAAAGAACTGTGTCGCCGACTTTCACTGTCAAAGGCTCATCCTTTTTGCCAGTGCCTACTGCTACTACTTTTCCGCGTTGCGGCTTTTCTTTTGCCGTATCCGGGATGATGATTCCGCCGGCTGTCTTTTCTTCTGCTGGTGCCGCTTCTACCAGAACGCGGTCTGCCAGTGGTTTCATTGCGATTTTGCTCATTTCACTATGATTTTAAGTTATACAATAATTGGTTTTTATAATTTTGCCCGGATTTGTCAGAAACAATGCCAAATACCCTTTTTTTACTTTTTTCTGCCATCTTTTCAAGCTTTGAAAAGATATTGGGAATTTTGTCAGAGTCTGAAGTGACATGCTGACACTCTATAAATCAGATCAACTTTTTAACTCAATCTCTCCTGAAAAACAAAACCCCTCTGATGAGGGGCTTAAAAGTTCAGATTAATTTCCTTCTTGCTGCGCCGGCTGCTCTGCCGGGGCTGGCGCTGGAGTAGTAATTGGAGCCGGGGCGTTGTCAATCTGCTCCTGCATGCTGGTTCCAAATGATCTTTCATCAGGACCAGGAAGTGAGAAACTGGCGGCCAAGCACAATACTACAAGCGAAATGGCTAATCCCCAAGTCAGTTTTTCAATGAAATCGGAAGTTTTTTTAACTCCCATCACCTGATTTGCGCCGATAATTCCGGAAGCAATTCCGCCTCCCTTTGGGTTTTGAATCAGTACCACCAAAACCAGCAGTACACATACTAAAATAATAAGAATAGATATTGCCGTATACATCAGAGATCTTCGTTATTCGGGTTGTTTAAATCCTCATCAATTTCTCTTATGAGGGCCGCAAAGTAACGCTTTTTTTCAGGATATAACAAACTTAATTTTTCATAGCAGTATCGTGCTTTTTCATGATGTCCCTGCTGCGTGTAGATTTTTGCAAGGGTTTCCGATACAGGCATGTAGGCTTCCTCCACACTCCTCTTAGCTTGTGTGATTGGCGAGTAAAACTCTGCTTTTGAGGGGATTATCTTGGGTTCAGTCGCGATGAACTTGTCAATGAGCTTTGATTTTTCGTCCCTGACATTATCTTTTTCTTGTGCTCTAACGCTTGGGTCTTCAATGACTTTTTGATGAGTCTGGCTTATTCCTGAAGCCGGACCTGCAGCTAATGGATCTCCTGCATGCACTTCTTCGACAAAACCGAATCCTGATGCGCTTTTCATTTCCAGCCATTCGGAAAAACTGTGAAGAGACTTCGAACTTTCGTTGATGACACTTCCTTCTCGCGATTCAAGTGAAACGGGAATGAATTCCTTTGTTTCTGATGCTGCATCAATCTCAGGCAGCTTTTCAATTGAACTGAGAATGCTCTCTTCCAATGCATATTCCAATTCAATTTTGTTGATAAGGAATTCTGGTTTGCTAGCTTCTTCCGCCAAAATTTCTTCCGGAGCAGGAATACTTTTTTCTTCAGGACTTGCAAATATCACTGGTCCAGTGTCATCACCGGCAATATCATTTATTGGAATATAAGGTATTTCCTTTTGCGTTTCTGTTTCAGTTTCAGATACTGAATTCTTTTCAGCTAGCGTAGACAAAAGCTCCGATGGCACATGGTCTACAGCACTTACCGGAGTAGCAATGGTGGAATCAGGCTCATCCTTTTCTGTTTCTGATTTGCCAAGAATTTCTTCGAGTCTTTTCTTTAACACTTCTCGCGGATCAGTATTCTTTTCAGGAATTTCTGATTCATGCTTCAGGTCAGACGACAATGCAGGATCATAAGAATATTGCGGTATCAGATCTTCTTCAGAAGAAACAGATTTAGGAATAGTGTCCGGCTCCGGCATTTTTTCTTCAATCACTTCAGCAAAAGGATTCATTACATTCAAGCTGTCTGTATCCTCATTCTTTTCTTCCGCAGCATCGAGTGCAAAGATTGGTTCAGATTCTTTGCTCGCTGCATCCGAAACATCTGGATTTTCTTCAGGCTTTGAATGAATGATCTGGTACAATAATCTACGGTCGGCGGCATATGCAGAAGCGATTTTCAACTGGCGGTCGGACCGTATGTGCCCGCTGTTGTGCATCACACCTGCCAGGAGCAAATGTGCTGATTGAAAATATGGAAACTCCTTCAGCATGTCAGAAATTCCGGCAAGATCATCAGGGCCGGCTGATCGCGGATTGTCAAGGAGACGCAGAAATTTTTTCTGATCCATTACCAGTTTATTACTGCTTTATTAAATATATCATCAATAAGTTGCTCATTGATTTCTTTGATAAGCTGATCTTCAATAGTTGCAATGTTCACACTGCTTTCAAAGTCGGAATATCGGGTGAAACTTGTTTCAAAGCTTTGTTTTTCATCCTTGATATTAGTGAACTTTACCTGAACGCTGATACTCAGTCGGTTTCTTGCCGCTGTCTCGTTAGCCTGAATGGCCAGTGGCGTAACAGAATAGGAAGGAATGCTTCCTTCAAATGTCAGATCAGCATCCCTGTCAACAAATGTCAGATTTGTCTGTGAAATAAACTTGTCCTTCAGAGATTCTGTGAAAGTTTGTCCGAGCGAGGATGGACCGAGTGCAGATGTTTTCTGAAAAAATTTCACCGAGATTGTTTTCACTTCAGGCGAAATGGATGCGCCTGTCATACTGTAATTGACCCTGCATGACTGCAAACACAGAAGTACTACGACAAAAACAAAATATATTCTTAGAATCTTCAGCAATTGAATCTAACTGATTTTGATTTTTTCAAACTTATAAAATTAATGAATATCGTACTCGTTCATTTTCCTGTAAAGCGTGCGTTCACTGATGCCGAGTTCTTTGGCAGCCAGTTTTCTTCTTCCTTTGTGTTTCTGCAGTGCTTTTTTGATGAATTCTTTTTCCTTGTCCTGGAGCGAGAGAGATTCTTCCACTTCTTCATGTTTGTCAATACTTGGGACACTGACCTTAGCATGATGTACAGGGGTTGAACTCAGAGTAACCGGTGTGTCATCCTGTTGCGGACGATAATCCTGGTCGACAACAAGATTCTTGATCAGATGTTCATGCCTGTCTTTGAAGTTGGGTTCCGACAGTTCCCCCTTCATAATTTCATTGATGAGGAGTTTCATGTCATGCATGTCCTTCTTCATTTCAAATAAAACCTTGTATAATAATTCCCTTTCTGAAAATTCAGGAGATTGACTTTGTCCTTCGTTGCGCAAAGCCGGCAAAGTATTCAACGGAGCGGGTGGGAGGTAATTGAGAAGAGTCTCAGCATTTATTTCACGGTTCTTTTCCAGAATCGACATTTGTTCTGTGATGTTTTTCAACTGCCTTATATTTCCGGGCCAGCGATACTGATTCAAAATGTTCTGAGCCTCCTGCTGTAAAATCAACGGAGGGACTCTGTATCTTTCTGAAAAATCAGATGCGAATTTTCTGAAGAGTAAGTGTATGTCATTTCCGCGATCGCGCAATGGAGGAATGCGGATGGGCACCGTGTTCAGCCTGTAATAAAGATCTTCTCTGAATTTTCCGTCTGCGATGGCTTTCACAAGATCAACATTGGTTGCAGCCACAATGCGTACATCAGTCTTCTGTACCTTGGATGAACCAACCTTGATGAATTCACCGCTTTCAAGTACACGAAGCAATCGCACCTGTGTGTTCAGAGGTAACTCACCCACTTCGTCCAGGAATATAGTACCGCCGTTAGCCACCTCAAAGTATCCTTTTCTTGCCTCATGCGCGCCGGTGAATGATCCTTTCTCATGTCCAAATAATTCGGAATCTATTGTTCCTTCAGGGATTGCACCACAGTTTACCGGAATGTATGTGCCGTGTTTGCGTGCGCTCAGCTGGTGAATAATTTGCGGAAAGACTTCCTTTCCGACCCCGCTTTCTCCGAAAATAAGTACGGAAATTTCTGTCGGTGCCACCTGCTTTGCAACATTGATGGCATGTTCCAGCAAGGGAGAGTTTCCTATTATTCCGAATCGTGCTTTTATTTCGTTGATGGTCATATAAAAAATACTATTCACTTATTTACCTTTCACAGCTTTGCCGATGAGCGTGGCAGGTGTGCATTCATGCACCAGCACATCAACATATTGTCCGGGTTTGAAATTCTCCCTGGGAAATACAACAACTTTGTTCTGTGTATTTCTTCCGCTGAGATATTCATCCGATTTTTTTGAAATGGATTCGACAAGGACTCTGTGCACCTTGTTCAGATCTTTTTTATTGCTTTCATGCGATAACTTTTTCTGCACTTCTATGATTTCCGACAGTCTCCTGCTCTTGATATTTTCAGGAACATCATCAGGAAAGCGCTTTGCGGCAAGTGTTCCGGGCCTTTCAGAGTAGCTAAACATGTAAGAGAAATCAAATCCCGACCATTGCATAATTGAAAGAGTATCCTGATGCTCATCTTCTGTTTCAGAACAAAAACCCGCGATGATATCAGAGGAAAGTCCGCAATCAGGTATGATGTTCCTGATAGCCCGGATTCTTTCCATGTAGATTTCGCGGGTATAACCGCGATTCATTTTTTCAAGTATTCTGTTGTTACCCGACTGTACAGGAAGGTGAATGTATTTGCAGATATTTTCGTGTCTTGCCACAACGTGCAACACATCATCCGTCATGTCTTGAGGATTGGAGGTGGAAAACCTGATGCGCAGATCAGGATGCACACCTGCTACCATTTCAAGCAAATCTGCGAAAGTGATAAATTCTTTCTGTTGCTTTGGTGGAAGTTCACGCCTGAGCGCGGCTTTCACAATCTCTTGATCCAGATCTTTCTTTGGTCCACCACCATGCCATAAATAGGAGTCTACATTTTGTCCTAGCAGTGTTACTTCTTTATATCCGTTTTCAAACAGTTCTTTTGCTTCATTCACGATGCTCAATGGGTCTCTGCTTCTTTCTCTTCCACGTGTAAATGGAACAACACAAAATGAACACATGTTGTCGCAACCTCGCATGATGGAAATAAAAGAGCTGATACCGTTTTCATCCAGACGCACCGGTGAAATCTCTGCATAGGTTTCTTCTCTTGACAAAAGCACATTGATAGCTTTATTGCCAGCTCCTGCCTTTTCCAATAGTCCCGGAAGGTCTCTGTACGCGTCCGGCCCTACAACTATGTCAACCAGTTTCTGTTTTTCAAGTAATTCTGTCTTCAGACGCTCTGCCATACAACCAAGCACACCGATGATTAGCCCTGGTTTTTTTTGCTTGGCTTTTTTAAAGTCATATAACCTCGTCCATATTCTTTGCTCTGCGTTTTCACGAATTGCGCAGGTGTTCAGGAATATCACATCAGCCTCGTCCTGGTTCCGTGTAGTCGAGAAACCCTCATCTTGCATAATGGATGCAACAATTTCACTGTCGGAAAAATTCATTGCGCAACCATAACTCTCTAGGTACAGTTTTTTATTGGGTCGTTGATCTCTTCCGCTTTCCGTGTACAGCACTTCACCCTGCCGGTTTTCATCTATTTCTTTCTCAAACATTTGTCTAGAATTCAGGCTGCAAAGATAATCTTTAATGTGGGGCTGACAAGTTGACATAGGCCTAATCCGCCGAAAGTCAACAAATTAAAATATATATGTAATAAATCAAGTATCCCAGGACAGAAAGTCAAAGCTACCACCAAATTTATTCAGTGCTTGTTATCATTGTTGAACACATATAAAATAGTAGGTCTAATGGATGATAATGATTCCACTATTACCTGCTTAAGCATTTTTTCTAGAGTTGTATAAGATAAAAGATGAACTAAGGATAATGATATTATAAATACGGCATTATCATCAAATATTTTCCTTAAAGAATGAAGCATCATTATGTCAAAAGATAATTTAACATTGACCGACTGAATATTTATTCTGGGAATGATTACGAATCAATGGGTTTGGCCGGATTCAGCTATCGATTTGTTTAATAAAAAATAATTTGTGTTTATTTGTGCCCGTCGAAAAATCAGAGAATGGCAAAAAATTTAGTTATAGTTGAGTCTCCGGCGAAAGCCAAGACAATTGAAGGATACCTCGGAAAGGATTTCACTGTGAAGTCGAGTTATGGACATGTGCGTGATCTTGTGAAGTCAGGAATGGGAATTCTCGTTGAAAAAAATTTTGAACCTGTTTACGAAGTCAGCCAGGATAAGGAAGATGTGATCAGGGAGCTGAAGAAACATGCCAGCAAAGCAGAAACGGTTTGGCTGGCAACGGATGAGGACCGTGAAGGAGAAGCCATATCATGGCATTTGTTTGAAACACTCAATCTTAAGAAGGACAATACTAAAAGAATCGTCTTTCATGAAATTACAAAGAAGGCGATTTCTGAAGCGGTTAAGAATCCCAGGTCAATCGATAAAAACCTTGTGGATGCGCAGCAGGCACGGCGTATTCTTGACAGGCTTGTAGGTTTTGAATTGTCTCCTGTGCTTTGGAAGAAAGTGAAGCCATCGCTTTCTGCCGGCCGAGTTCAGTCGGTTGCCGTTCGACTGATTGTGGAACGTGAGCGGGAAATCGACAATCACAAAGTAAGCTCCTCATATAAGATTGTTGCATTTTTTGAGGTGGACGGAAAAACATTTAAAGCCGAGCTGCCGAAGAAGTTTGCAAACATTGAAGATGCGGATGCTTTTCTCAAATCATGCCTGGGAGCAAATTTCAGCGTGGAAAATCTTGAAGTCAAGCCCGGCAAAAGAACTCCTTCTGCACCTTTCACCACGTCTACGCTTCAGCAGGAAGCTTCACGAAAACTGGGATACAGTGTAGCGCAAACAATGGTGCTTGCGCAAAGACTGTATGAGAGCGGTAAAATCACATACATGAGAACTGACTCCGTGAATCTGAGTCAGGATGCAATCGACATGGCCAAAACCGCTATTCTGGATATGTACGGAAAAGATTATCTGGAAACAAGACAATATAAAAACAAGATAGCCTCGGCGCAGGAAGCACACGAAGCAATTCGACCTACCGAGTTTGCAAGGAATGTAGTGGAAGGAGAGCTCAAAGAGCAAAAACTTTATGACCTGATTTGGAAGAGGGCTATCGCTTCTCAGATGTCGGATGCGAAACTGGAAAAGACAGTTGTGACAATTACATCCGATAAAAGCGGGGAGAAACTTATTGCCAGTGGGGAAGTGATCAAATTCGACGGATTCCTGAAAGTGTACATGGAGGGAACTGACGATGAAGAACAGGAAGAACAATCAGGATTGTTGCCACCGATGAAAGCTGGTGATAACCTGAAGCTGATTGAAGCTAGCGCCACAGAAAGGTTTACCTATCCTCCTGCCCGATACACAGAGGCATCCCTTGTGAAAAAACTTGAAGAACTCGGAATCGGAAGACCTTCTACTTACGCTCCTACCATTTCTACTATTCAGAAAAGAGGTTATGTGCTGAAAGAAGAAAGGCAAGGAAAAGAGCGGGCATATCAGGTGATTACACTGAAAGAAGGTAAGATTGCCAGGGAAACACGTACTGAAATCACCGGAGCTGAGAAGAACAAAATGTTCCCTACTGATATTGGAATGCTTGTAACAGATTTTCTTGTGGCCAATTTTAAGGATATTCTGGATTACAACTTTACTGCATACGTTGAAAAGGAGTTTGATGACATTGCCAACGGTGAACTGAAGTGGCAGAATATGATTAAAGAATTTTACGGTCCTTTTCACGATACGGTAGAGTCAACCGAAAAAGAAGCTGAGAGAGTAACAGGCGAACGTATACTCGGAAAAGATCCGGCTAGCGGATTGACACTGCTGGTAAGAGTTGGCAGATTCGGTCCTATGGCCCAAATCGGCAGTCAGGACGAAACTGACAAACCCAGGTATTCAAAACTCAGAGCAGACCAGCGGCTTGACACCATTACATTTGAAGAAGCGCTGGATTTATTTAAGCTTCCAAGGAAACTTGGCATGTTTGAAGACAAAGAAATCAATGTTTCCATTGGCCGCTTTGGTCCTTATATCCGGCTGGATGATTTTTTCGTGTCTCTTAAAAAAGAAGACGATCCGTATACAATCAATTACGACCGTGCTGTCGAACTGATTCATGAAAGAAGAAAAGTTCTGGCTGAAAGAATCATCAAAACATTCGACGAGGATGAAACCGTTCAAATTCTAAACGGACGTTGGGGACCATACATTTCTTTCGGAGACAGAAACATTAGAATTCCTAAGGACATCGATCCTAAATCTCTGAGTCTTGAGCAGATACGTGAACTTGCCGAAAAAACTCCGGTCACGGTAAAAACAAGAGGAGGTTTCCGGCGCAAAGCCACTGCTCCTGCTGAAAAGAAGGTGACGAAGGCGGCAAAGAAAAAGGCAGCGCCGGCCAAGAAAGCACCGGCCAAGAAAGCACCTGCGAAAAAAACTGTAACAAAGAAAGCAGCTCCTGCAAAGAAGGCTGCCTCCAGGAAAACAGTTGTTAAAAAAGTATCTTCAAAAAAAACCGGCAGCTCTAAAAAATCGAAGTAAACATGACCATATATTTGATGCATTACCCATTGCATTAAACAGCTAAGACAGGTCATGGACATTTCTTTGTACTTCAGACATCTTGATCCGGTTCGATTCGATATCTATCAGGATCAGAAAAATCTACTGGGATATAAAATCAATCGTTTTCTAAAGCCGGAAGAGTTCCCGGACTTCAGCAATTGTAATATTGCAATTGTCGGAGTGGAAGAGGACCGCGGATCTGTTCGTAACGACGGATGCGAAAGTGCGCCTGATCGCATACGTGAGAAGCTTTACGAACTGCGTGCCTCAGGCCATCCATACAAAATTGTTGACCTTGGAAATATAATTCCCGGAGCTACTGTCCAGGATACTTATGTTGCTCTTAGCACCATCATGATCGAGCTTCTTAAGTCAGGTGTGTTTGTAATTGTTCTTGGAGGCAGCCAGGATCTCACTTTTGCACAATACCTGGCATATCAAAAGCTGGAAGAAACTGTAAATATCGTTGCTGTAGACAACAAGTTCGACCTGGGCACGACGGATGTGCCCCTAAACTCCAACTCCTATCTCGGAAAGATCGTGTTGCATGAACCAAATTTCCTGTTCAATTACAGCAATGTAGGTTATCAGACTTATTTTGTGGGAACGGAGCAGGTTGAGTTGATGGAAAAACTTTATTTTGACAGCTACAGGCTCGGACAGGTTCAAAGAAACATGGAGGAGGCTGAGCCTATAGTCCGAAATGCTGACATTTTAAGTTTTGATATATCAAGCATCAGGCAAAGTGATGCGCCAGGAACAGGAAACCCTTCCCCAAATGGATTTTATGGAGAAGAAGCCTGCCAGATTGTACGCTATGCCGGCATGAGCGACAAATTGAGTTCATTCGGATTGTATGAACTGAATCCGCTGTTCGATAACCACGACCAAACCTCACACCTTGCCGCACAAATGCTGTGGTATTTGATTGACGGTTATTATAATCGAAAGAGTGATGTGCCTCTGAAAAGTAAGGCAGGATTCATCAAGTATCATGTAACACTTAAGAAAGACGGGCAGGAAATCGTTTTCTACAAGAGTTCCAGAAGCGAACGCTGGTGGATGGAGGTCCCATACCCTAATAATAAGTCAAGATATCAGCGTCACCACATGATTCCATGTTCATACAAAGACTATGAAGTTGCCTGTAATGACGACATGCCGGAGCGTTGGTGGCAGGCATTTCAAAAACTTAACTGAGACATTCAATAATTAGAAACATTTTACTTGAAATCCGAGTAAAAGCCTGTTGAAATTCTAGTCAAAATTTGATAGGTTATGCACAATTTTCAGCTCAAAAAAATTTTGTTTTTAGATTTAATTTTTCATTACTTTACCCGCTCTTAAGGGTAAAAAGGGAAACAAAAAACCTTAAAAACTCAAAAAATAAAGATGCGTAAACTTCTTTTGGCAACCTTCTCTGTTGCCTTTGTCATTTGCGGCAATCAGGCCCTTGCCCAGCAGGATCCGCAAGTCAGTCACAATATGTTTACCAAGATGTCTGTGAATCCCGGTTATGCCGGATCCAGCGAAGGTATCTGTGCAACTCTTCTTTACAGAAATCAATGGACTGGTTTCGGCGGTGAGCCGAAGACCATGTTGTTTACCGCAGACATGCCTGTACCTGTTCTTCATGGTGCAGTTGGATTGTCAGTTTATGCGGCTGATCAGTTGGGAGCTGAAAAGAATCTGAATATCCGCGGAGCTTATGCTTTCGGATTTGAACTTGGAGAAGGCCGAATGGGCTTGGGAGTAGATTTTGGATATCATCAAAAGTCACTCAATGGTTCCAAGTTTGTTTTTAACGATCAGGGTGATAATAACATTCCGACCGGATCTGTCAGCGGTGGTACTTTGGACCTCGGCTTTGGTGCATATTATAATACTGATCAGCTTTATTTCGGAGTTTCTGCCCTGCACTTAACAGAAGGCGACATTAAATATGATAACATCAGCTCCACACTTGCCAGACATTATTATTTATTGGCTGGCTACAACGCTGAGCTTAGCTCTGCTCTAACTCTCAAGCCTTCCGTGCATGTGAAAAGCGATGCAGTTTCAACTCAGCTGGACCTGAACACAAATCTTTGGATTAACAATAAATATTGGGTCGGAGCTTCATACAGGCTCCAGGATGCATTTGTCCTGATGGCCGGACTTGAAATCATCCCTAACCTGAAACTGGGATATTCATATGATATAACAACATCTGAAATTAAAACATATAGCAGCGGTACCCACGAAATCATGCTTGGATACTGCTTCTCACCTTCAATTGCGGTAAAAAGACAGTTCCACAGGAACGTAAGGTTTCTGTGACATTCATCTTCATTTAACAACATGATTGCTTAGATTTGATGAAACCCGGACTTTAGTGCCTCGTTAAACTCAGTCACTCCTAACGGATTTGATCATTAGAAGATTGTAAAATAATAAATAATACCAAGCGTTAATACCAAACCATTCAAGATCAGATAAAAATGAACTTTAAGAATATCGGCAATTTGAAATATGGTTTACTGTATTTCATTGTCCTTTCCGGCATCTACGGTTGCGGGGGTGGAAGCAAAGGTGAACTAACCGGAGTACTGAACCGTGAGAAATGGTATCAGGCTGATCCTTATGGAATGGTGTACATTCCAGCCGGCGCTTTCAACATGGGTCCAAGCGACCAGGATGTTCCTTACGCTGTTACATCACAGAGTAAGACAGTTACAATTCCTGCTTTCTACATGGACAACACGGAAATTACAAATAACGAGTACCGTCAGTTTGTTTATTGGGTAAGGGATTCACTCGCTCATCGTCTCATCGGCGGAGATCACCTGATTGAAGAAGGGGAATACGGAGAAAGAATTAACTGGAGAGCAAAAATCAAGTGGAATGATGAAGAGAACGAAGAGATTCTTGCTGAACTATTCCTTCCAGAAACGGAAAGGTTCTACCGCAGAAAGGAGATTGATACCCGTAAGTTGATGTTTGAATATTATTGGATTGATCTTCAGGCTGCAGCCCAGCGTGAAAACCGTGAGCAGGGAAGAACAGACAGGTCAGTGTTTATTAAAAAGGACGTGCTGAACGTATATCCTGACACCCTTGCCTGGATTCATGACTATACTTATTCATATCATGATCCTCTGACCCAAATGTATTTCTGGCATCCGGCATACGATGATTATCCAGTAGTTGGCGTTAGCTGGAAGCAGGCAAGAGCTTTCTGTATTTGGAGAACCCAGTTGCTGAACAGCTATCTTCAGGAAAACGGAAACGCGTTTGTGCAGGATTTCAGACTTCCATCGGAATCTGAGTGGGAATATGCTGCCAGAGGCGGACTAGACTTGTCTCCATATCCTTGGGGAGGTCCATATATTCGTAACAGCCGTGGTTGCTTCCTCGGCAACTTTAAGCCGATGCGTGGTAACTATATGGATGATGGCGGAGTTTACACTGTGAAAGCAACCTCATACTGGCCGAACGATTATGGCTTGTATTGCATGGCAGGAAACGTGTCTGAGTGGACCAGCAATGCCTTCGATGAATCAGCATACAGTTTTACACATGATATAAGCACTGATTATACATATGAAGCGAAAGATTCTGATCCAGCATCACTGAAGAGAAAAGTGATTCGCGGCGGATCATGGAAGGATGTGGGTTATTACCTGCAGACTGGAGCCCGCACTTATGAATATCAGGATACTTCAAAGTGTTACATTGGATTCCGTTGCGTCATGAGCTTTTTGGGCCGAGACAAAGCAGATTACTAGTCTTAATAAAATCAAGGGGATTATTTTATTATTACTAGAATGGAACGCTGAACTGCATTAATCTTGCGGAAAAATTTTTATTGCAACAATTCATAAATTCGTATAACCAGAAAACTAACAAATCAAACTATGGGAATTTCGGAAATCACACAAGGCAAAAAATTTAAAAAATTCATGGCCAAGCTGTATGGATGGGGAGCAGCGGTGGTAATTCTTGGAGCCTTGTTTAAAATCCAGCACTATCCCGGTGCAGGAATCATGCTTTTCATAGGTCTCACCACTGAAGCAATAATTTTCTTCTTCTCTGCATTTGAACCTCCACATGAAGAAGTGGATTGGTCTCTCGTGTATCCTGAACTTGCCGGAATGAGCGATGATGAGCCTCACTCGAGAAAAGAAAAGAAAAAGAAAACTGACCCGGTTGCTCAGCAGCTTGATCGCTTGATGGCTGATGCCAAAATAGGACCGGAACTGATTGAAAGTCTCGGAACCGGATTGAGAGCATTGAGTGAAAACACGGCTAATATGGCTAACATGAGTACTGCTTCTGTAGCTACAGAAGCCTATGTGCAAAATGTTACTAAGGCTGCGCAGTCTATCGGTGAAATGTCAAATTCATATATACGCGCTGCACAGGCAGTCGAGCAGTTATCCGCAACTTCCGAAGACGTGCGCGTTTACAAAGATCAGGTTGTCAGTGCAGGTAAGAATCTGGCTGCCCTGAATGCAGTATATGAACTGCAACTCCAGGATAGCAATGAAAACCTGAAACAGACAAGTAAGTTCTATGAAGGTATTAACGAACTCATGGCTAATCTCAACTCTTCTCTTGACGATACCAAGAAGTACAGAGATGAAGTGGGTATGCTCGCTAAAAACCTCTCTCAGCTCAATACCGTTTACGGAAATATGTTGTCCGCAATGACAGTTCGCGCTTGACCCCGCGCTTGAGCTAATGATAATTCGACCCAAATTCTAACCAAAACTTAAAGAAAACACAACTAAGCTATGGCAGGTGGAAAACTGACACCCAGGCAGAAGATGATCAACATGATGTACCTGGTGTTGACGGCGCTGTTGGCTCTTAACGTAACGAAAGAAGTTATTAATGCTTTCGTCACTATAAATGAGAGTGTCACATTATCAAAGAATAATGTAATAAAGAAGAATCAAAATACTTATGCAGCTTTCGAACAGGCTATGTCTGTGGATGCAGTAAAGTATAAGGATGTAAATGAACGTGCGAACAAAGTGAGAAAAGAAGCTGATGATGTCGCAAAATTTATTGAAGACTTGAAGACCGAATTGATAAGGAAAGTTGACAATATCAAGGATGGAGAACCTACCCCGGCTCTGGCTGACATGGAGGCTAAGGATAATTATGATGTCCCAACTTACATCCTTTGCGGAGATGGTCAGGACGGACGCGGAGCGAAGGCGACGGAGTTGAAGAAGCGACTTGAAGCGTATAAAAAGGTCGTATTGGCAAACTTACCTGAGTCAAGCAAGGCTAACTTTGAAAAAACAATTTCTGAATTGCTAAAAACAGAAGATCCTGTGAAAGTTGGTGATGATAAAAAGAGAACCTGGGAAATGATAAGTTTCTATCACAACCCGGTAGTCGCATCTGTGACCTTGCTCACCAAATTTCAAAATGATGTACGCACTGCAGAGTCTCAGGTGATTGATGAGCTCTTAACTTCAGTAGATAAGAATATCATCAAACTGGATAAACTCAATGCGAAGGTCATTGCTAATTCAACTGTTGTGACCATTGGTTCGGATTTTCAGGCTGATGTCTTCCTGTCTGCCACTTCATCTACTATGGCTCCGGAAGTATTCATAGGTGCCACATATGATTCAGTGAAGAATGAAATGAAAGGCGGCAGCGACAAACCTCTTCCGGTCGAAGGTGGTTATGCTAAGTATACAGACAGGCCGGGCTCTGAAGGTGAAAAGAAATGGGGCGGCGTAATTCGTGTGAAAAAACCGGATGGCACTTACGACCACTTTCCATTCCAGTCTTCTTATATAGCCCAGAAACCAAATTCTGTTGTTTCTGCTGATAAAATGAATGTACTCTACATTGGTGTGGACAATCCAATGTCTATATCAGTACCCGGAGTTTCTAATGATAAAGTGAAAGCTTCCATTGAAGGTTCGGGTGGTTCATTGAAACCAAACCCAGGAGCTGGCGGAGGCCATTACATCGCCACTGTGTCTACTACTGGTAAGGCTACTATTAAGGTCGCTGCAGAAATTGGTGGTAAAGTGATGCCAATGGGATCTTTTGAATACCGCGTTAAGCGTGTACCGGATCCAGTAGCTAAAATTGCCAATAACAAGGGCGGTCCGATTAACAAGAATCTTCTGATGGCCGGAACGCTCATTCCTGAACTGGAAAATTTTGACTTTGAATTGTTCTTCAAGATCATTTCTTTCAAAATGACTATCACCGGAAAAGGCAAAGACCTGCAAGAATTTGAAACTCAGGGTAACCAGCTCTCTCAGGCAATGCGTGATGCATTGAGCAAAGCCAGAGCTGGTGATAAAGTGTTCTTCGAATATATCAAAGCCAAAATGGCGACAGGAGCGGATCAGTCGACTCGTAACCTTTCACCGATGGCTTTCCAGATACAATAAACCTAAATTGATTTTGTCATGAAAGTCAGAATTTTGCTGTTCTTTATCGCGCTCTTCTCTGGTACATCCCTGTTTGCACAGAATGTCCTTGATGGAGTTTATGTAAAGGAACATACAGTTACACGCCGTGTCATACCTTACCCTTATCTGAGGGAAGCAGATGTAATGTGGTCCAAAAGGATTTGGAGGGTAATTGACCTAAACGAAAAAATTAATCTGCCGCTCAAATATCCTCTGTCAAAAGCCACAAGCGACAGAAAAAGTCTCATCGATCTTTGCCTTGATGCCATCAAGGAAGGGTCGCTGACAGCCTACAACGCAACAGATGATGAGTTCACAAGCCCGATCACAATGAAGGAGATTGAAGCTCGCGGTGGTGCCAAATCAGATACGGTCAGAATGCAACGTCCCGATCCTCCATACGATGAGTATGACACTATTGTAGCCCGTGAATTCGATCCTGACAAGGTTATTAGTTACAGGGTGAAGGAAGACTGGTTTTTTGATAAGCAAAGGTCTGTCATGGATGTACGAATCATTGGTTTTGCCCCCATGATTTTCGCTGTGGATGAGTTTGGTAATGTCCGTGAAGGTAATATTAAAACCCCTTTATTCTGGATATACTACCCTGAAGCAAGAAAACTTCTCGCCAATGCAGAAGCCTTTAACAGAGAGAATGATGCCGAACGTAGATCATTTGATGATATCTTCCAGAAAAGAATGTTCAGCAGCTATATCTTCAAAGAGGCTAACGTATACGACCGCCGGATTGAAGATTACAGACAGGGCATAGCCCAGTTGTATGAATCCGAAAGAATCAAGGAAGAGATTACCAATTTTGAACACGATCTATGGGAATTCTGATAATCAAAGAAGTAAATTTAAAAGTCCGGGCAATATTCACCCGGACTTTTTTTTCATACATACATGATGTGAGGATTCTATTCCACGATTGTCTTGTACTTTGGTTGAATTTAGCCCTATTTTGCTGATAAATTCACATAATTTAACAGTAAACTTATCGAGTTATTTCTTTTTTTGTGTTGAACAGGTTAAATAAGGATAATGATGAAGAAGGTTGAAGTATTTAATAAATGCATAGACAGAGTTACAGATGTTTTTATGATCCTGCAGGCTGATGGAAAATTCACATATGCAAGCAACAGCATTTCTGAACAGTTGGGATTTACTTCCAATGAAGTACTGAATAAGTCTTACCCTGACTTGATTCATCCGGATGAAATTGATTTCGCTGTATCGAAGTTTATTGAACTTGTATCCTATCCCGGAAACAGAGTGGTAATGGATCTTCAAATCAGGACAGCACATGACTCTTATCGCTGGATGGAATGCATTATGCTGAATATGCTCAACATACCTCAGGTAAGTGGTGTCTTGTTGCAAATCCGTGATGTTTCGGAGAGAAAAATCATGGAACTGAGAGTGGAAGAAAGTGATATGCAATTCCGGTCATTCATGAATCATCTTCCAGCCGCCACCTGGGTGAGAGATGAACAAGGAAAATATGTTTTTGTAAACAAAGTTTTCATTGAAGCTGCCGGAAAACCGGAGTCTGAAATACTTGGTAAAACTCCGATGGAATTATTTCCCGAAATGAGAAGTAATATTCTGGATTCAGACCAGCTCAGTAATAGCAGTGGCAAGAAAACAGAATATCTCGAACAGATTGTTGGCAGTGATGGAAGCGTATCCGAATGGATCATCAGTAAATTTCCGATTGAGCGATCAAACGGCAAAACCTTTATCGGCGGATTCGGCTTCAATATCAGCGCTCTTAAGAAGACTGAAGAAAGACTCAAAGATGCCGAACAAGGCTTCCTGACCATTTTTGAACATTCACCTGATGCCATATTCATTGAAGATGAACAAGGCAATATTTTGAATGCAAACCGCAAGGCATGTGAAATTCAGGGTGTGAGTAAGAACCGCTTAATTGGCAAGAACATTCTGGATCTGACGCCGGATTCCAAAAAGAGCACAGTGAAAAAACAATTCGATCAAATGTGGGTAGGAAATATCCCATCTCTAATCAGTTATACCTGGTCGAATTACGGAGAGGAAATTCCTGTTGAGATTCATTCGGGAAGAATCATTTACAACGGGAAGCCGGCACTGATTCTGACTTTGCGAGATATCCGTGTGACGCGAGAAATGGAAATGCGTATCAATATGAATTGATGGAAAGCTTACATAATACCTAAAGAGCTCCTGTCCGGAAGCTCTTTTTTTTTGCGGTCTCACCAGGAATCGAACCTGGATCTTAGGTTCCGGAGACCTACGTACTATCCGTTGTACGATGAGACCGGTATGAATCACATGAGTGATCAAATAAAATTATTTTGATTTTGCCCGGAAGAATAAGCTGACAGGAACACCGCTGAAGTCGTATCTTTCTCTCAATTTATTCTCAAGAAATCTCCTGTATGAATCATTGATGTACTGAGGCAGGTTGCAGAAAAAAGCAAACTGCGGAGTTTCTGTGGGGAGTTGCGTCACGTATTTTACCTTGATGTACTTACCCTTGATTGCCGGAGGAGGATTGTTTTCCATCAATGGCAGCAGAAAATCATTTAACTCAGATGTTTTAATTCTGCGCTTTCTGTTTTCATATACTCTGACGGCTTCTTCCAACACCTTGAATACTCTTTGCTTGGTAAGAACTGATGTAAACACAATCGGGATGTCTGTAAATGGCGCAAGCTTACTTTTTATTTCGTCTATGTATTTGTCCATGCTCTTGTGATCCTTCTCGACCAAATCCCATTTGTTGATCACAAGTACAACACCTTTTCTGTTTTTATCAATGAGATGAAAGATAGCCAGGTCCTGCGCACTGAGTCCTTTTTCAGCATCGATCATGAGGATGCATACATCCGCATCTTCAATCGCACGCACTGAACGCAGCACGGAATAAAATTCAAGATCTTCCTTTACCTTGGCCTTGCGCCTGAGTCCAGCCGTATCAACCAGAAGAAAGTCATGTCCAAATTTTGTGTAACGCTGGTGAATTGTATCACGGGTCGTTCCTGCCATGGGAGTAACAATACTGCGTTCCACACCGGTTAGCATATTCAGTAATGATGACTTGCCGACATTAGGCTGGCCTACTACCGCGAATCTTGGCAGTCCTTCAGTTTCATCAACGAATTCCTTAGGCAGTGCTTCCACCAAAGCATCCAGCAGTTCGCCGGTACCGCTTCCGCTGATCGAAGAGATGCAAAACGGCTCACCAAGACCAAAACTATAGAATTCTGCGGCCTCATTGATGCGTTGCGGATTGTCTACTTTATTGGCAACAAGAAAAACTTTCTTTCCGCATTTTCTCAGAATGGAAGCGACTGAATCATCCAGATCAGTCACGCCGGTTTCCACATCCACTACAAAGAGAACAATATCTGCTTCCTCGATGGCAATATCAACCTGCTTGCGTATTTCTTCTTCAAAGATGTCGTCTGATCCTTTCACATAACCGCCGGTATCAATCACCGAGAATCTTTTTCCAGACCATTCTGCATGACCATAATGACGGTCGCGGGTAACTCCGGCCTGTTCATCCACGATGGCTTTCCTTGATTCCGTAAGGCGGTTAAAAAGGGTGGATTTGCCCACATTGGGTCTTCCTACTATGGCAATGATGCTTGACACTTTGTTTTTGTTGAAATTTCTGGCTTTTATTGCCGAATTCCTGCAAAGATGCTGATAATTTTCGAGGGAAGCGAACCGTCTTTATGAGGTATCTGACAGGCTGTTCAGGTTTTTCTTAGGGCATACCTGGCAATACCCAACAGAATAATGGCTTGACCGGTAAGAAAAATCCACCAATCGTATGATTGAGGGACGTAAGTTTCCAAATTGTTCAGCAAAGATTTCTGATCAAACAAAGCCAGAAAAATATTGTTGGTCGTATTTTCAGATTGCAAAATGAAATCATTTGTAAATGAAATGATGACGACCATACTGCCGGAAACCAATAAGGTCCATTCCTTTCGGTAGATTGCGGTTGGCCATCCTGAGCTTTCTTTTTTCAGAATGATGAGCGCAAAAACAATCATGGTAAGTGAAGCCATCAGAGGCACAATCACCGGACTTGTCCATGGCAATGGAATCAGAAACAAAAGATCCCAAGTCAGAAATGATTCAGGCCAGTTTAGGAAGATTTTAAGAAAAACATAGTAAAAGATATCCCAAACTGCGAAGCAAAATATAAATCGGGCAAAGCGCTGGGAAAATGATTGCGCAGTGAGCGCGGCAATTCCAATCAACATGATGATAGTAGCAGCTTCTCTCAATATTTCTACTGATGCAATTCTCCCTTCAATTATAACCAATGGAAAACTAAAGCCATTCGGATAATATAATTCCCTCAGATAAATCACTACTGCCGCTTCGAGAAAACCCATGGCGATGCTGAAGACAATTAACCAAAGTACATGTGATAAATACGATTTGTACAACATAGGTTTGCTGGTCACGACATTAAAAAATGTGCTCACAATAAAATTAAACAAAATTCGAATTGATATTAATTCGGTTGATGTTTGATACTTTCAGAGATTCCTGTAACAGAGCCTTCATGAAATCAATTTGATGCATCCCGCAAGGGTCATGTTGATTTCCGTAACGGCCCTGCCTCAAGTTCATCCCGCAGGGATCCTGTGAGTTTCCGTACCTGCATTGCATCAGGGTCATCCAGAAGGGAACTTGTGGGTAAATGCTTTCGAAAAACCGTGATGCAATCAACTTGCAGGAAGAACGGAACCTACACTGTACCTTTTCTCCCACAAGGTCCTTACAGGATGACGGCTCTGTAGACAGGGACACTGCGGCTACACACAAGTTCCCTGCGGCAGGGGCAGTGCCTGGCTCCTTCCCTCACGCTTCGTCACATCTTCACAAACCGCTCCATGAACTGTCCTTTCTTTGTCTTCAATCTTAAAATGTAAACTCCTTCGCTTAAGTAGGAGGAAGAAATGTAATGCTCATTCGGTGACATGGTTTTTTCAAATACCACCTGGCCCTGACTGTTAATGATCTGTGCCAGATATTCCTTTGCGCCCGTGAAATCTTCCTTGTGATAAATATTAATCCATTCCTTTACCGGATTGGGTGTGATGCTGAATGGACTTATTCTGCTTTTTATTTCCTGAAGGCCTGTACTCAGCGTATCGCAAATACTGCCTTGCACAGGTCCCAGTGCATAGTTAACCATGTTAGGAAGACTATATGTGGTTCTTCCTCCGTTTAAGTACATGTGATTGGTACTGTAATCACAACCCGGGCCCAGCACATTTGGGTTTAAGATCACATCGATGTTCTGAGTATACACTGTATTGGAATTAGGACCACTGCCATTGCCTTTGCTGACATAAAGCTTATCGTCTGCTCCCAGCTGAAGGGATGCCATCTGCACATTCTGCAATATCCCCGTATCCGGATACATCATGATGGTTTGTTTGCTGGCCTTGATATCCGGAGCATTTAAATCATACTGGTATACGAATTTGGCCGGATAAGGATAAGAATTAGCAACATACAAGACTTGTTCGTCCGGTGAAAACTCGCAACCGCAATAAGAATTCTCAGGACTAAAGACATTTTCTCCGATCCTGCGGTAGTTTGAAAACATGCCGCTGCAACGGTCGAAATCCAGCAAATCAATATTACCACTTGGGCTTACTGATACCATCATATTCCCGCTACGGGAAAAGCGTGAAGTACAATAAAACATATCCTTTGGTTTGGAGTTTCCGGTGGCCTGCCTCATTGGCCCTTGAATACCCGAAGGGCTGATGAGGTAAACCAGATACTCATCCTGATCCCAGCGCTGTTGTATCAGCCACCAGTCACGCCCGTTTGCATGCTTTACCGCAGTTGTTCGATCATTAGTACTATCGGTGGTCAGGCGTATATTCTTTTGTACCACACCACCCAATCCTCCATCCAAACTCATATCGACCAATGAATAATATAAATTGCTTTGTGAATTATGCTGCATCTTGCTGAAAATATAATAGTGCAGACTATCTCCCGGGAATGGCAGGATGAGCAGACCCTGGGTCTGGGCCGGATGTCCCTCCAGGGAATCTCCATTTTGCATCAATGCACCGGTTCGGTTGTAAACATAGACTCCCTGAAAGGCAAAACGATCGGCTGCAGCATAAAAGAGCAGATCCCCACCCTTGTCGCTGATGGAAGCAATGGTATACTTTACAATTGTTCCCTGAAGTGGTGAATAAAATGAAAAAACATTGCCTGTATCGTTGAAATCAATTCCACCATGATCACCGAAGATCCAGACACGATCTTCCTTTTGTGCAGAGGCACAAAAGAAAGCATTCATGAAAATTATTAGGATTATGATTTGCCTGAACATGCGGGAAGTTGTCTGAACTGGGATGTAGTCTGAACTGGGTTTTATTGGATTAATTGGATTAATTGGATTTTGGGGATTGACTGCATTTTATATTTCTTATTGAAAGGTATAACATTTTGAACAATTTGTAATTCATTGATTGAAGGCCCTGCCTCAAGTTCATCCCGCAGGGATCCTGTGAGTTTCCGTACCTGCACTGCATCAGGGTCATCCAGAAGGGAACTTGTGGGTAAATGCTTTCGAAAAACCGTG